>Ga0181612_147869_pt1 | contig 29250 bp, 26 predicted proteins | sample HoacroProtozoa21_FD_119630 | JGI IMG/M metagenome (GOLD analysis project Ga0181612, IMG submission 119630) | Hoatzin crop microbial communities from Cojedes, Venezuel. Combined Assembly of Gp0051906, Gp0051904, Gp0051908 | reverse complement strand
CGTAGCTGCTTGGAAAGCAGAAAGAAGAAGAGATGTGCTCTCAGAGGAAGTTGAACTGGGTCCTAACTGCAGGGTACCTATCCCATTTTCTTGCAACTCTGTTATGCAGCAACTGGATAAGAAGGTCTGACTCCAGTGTTGAGCCTGGTTGGAACAGGAGGTTGGACCAGAGATGTCCTGCAGTGCCTTCCAGTCCAGGTGATGCTGTGATATGCAGAGCCATGTTCTCAGGAATCCTCATCAGATTCGTAAGGCTGAGGGAAATCCTGCACCTGCTGCTCTATGAGGGAGTACGGGACAGAGCAATGTGCCATCATACCGCTCTGCAGCCTTAGTATCTCTTCTTCCTTCCCTGATTTGGGTTGCAATGCTAAGGGAAATGGAGTTACAGCGAGCGTGACCTCCTTTGCCAGCCTGTGGTGAACCCCAGCCATGCCACAGTGCCAGCTCAAAAGGCAAAGCAGGAACATTCACCCAGCATTTTCCTGCAGCACCCCAGGAGTTTTGCCAGGGGAAAGCTGAATGCTCAACTTCCGCACACAGAACCCCAACATCTGCCCAGAAATCCTTTTCTGTGGAGTTTCTAGAAGGTCACAGTCCTACCTGAGTGGGAATTTTCAATTCACACTGTTAGCTAATACAGATGAGCTCTCCATGAGCAGATGGGCCCTACGACAAACTCCTTTGAAGTCAGCTGAAGACAACCATTGCACGAGGGTGGTGAGATCCACCACAGGATAAAGATGATGCTAAAACTTGAAGTTTCTCTTCATGCTTCCTGTGGTTCAACAGATTTTGCTGGCTCCATCCTCCAAATCCTTTCTGGCTCCTGTGCCAAGTCAGTATTGTTTTATAGGAAGACCTGGGACAATCCTTTAGTTCAGCAAAACTACTTCTGATTAATGTAAGGATTCTGCCTTAATAAGGATGCTATAGACTAATTGCATTTGTTCTAATTAATGCTTCTCAGGGGAAATCTAGAAATGCCCTGCTAAGCATCACATATTATAAAAACAGATTAGGGAAAATCTCCTCCTGACTCTTTTCAAGGCTGAAGTTTTCCCTGATTCATTGCATATCATGATGGCAAAAACCTGTTCCTCTGGCAAGTATTAAGACACTTCCAGAATGATTTTCCCATGTGTGCTCCATTTAAAATAACATTGATATAGTTCTACCCTGCGTATGGAACAAAAGTAATTCAACATCACCGTAAACCCCTAAAACTCTGATATTTTAACATCATCAGGCTAAGATTTAGTCTTTAAAGATGAAATGCTATAAAGAGCATTGGCTAAATGCTTTGACTGAGTTGTAGTCTTTGATTGGGTTGTGATCTGATCTCTGGGCCATGTTAATTGGAAATGAGTAAGAAAGTAAGGCATGTTGCAAAGAGGTGTCAGCGACTCCAGGTAAGGCAGTGAGTAGGTCATTTTCTATTATCAAATGTTCTAAAAGATACTTGAGCCTTGTTGGGAAACTAACAATGAAACAAAACCTCCAAATACATAATCTAGCAATCTTCATAATTAGCATGGAGCAAGGAAAAGTGAGTTTGGTGAACATAAACTCAGCTAGGAAACTACTCTTGATGAACATGAACAGCAGTCGTTAGAATAATGGTTTTCTTTCAAAAATCATTCTTTTTTTCTGTTGATAATTTAAATCCCTTCCCTCAGGAGTTTAAAATAGGGTCAAACATTTAAAAGGAATGGAGAGTGAGAACACCTGAGTTTAACAAATGCTATGAGCTCTTTTGACGACGTAATGAAAGCCATGTTATAAATGATGGAGAATAGTTACTGTTTGATTATAATGATGTAATAATACCTGATATCTCTCAAGAGTATTTGTGAGGGTCATTACACAAATCAGACTATGGCTTTCTGCACAACAGTTGATTCAGTCATGAATATGTCTCTTCAGAAAGCCAGCATTTCCCGCTTGCAGGAAATTCTCTTATTTCAATTATTTTTTTCTAAAATTAGTATTAAAAGCCAAAATACCGTGATTTTCCTAGAAATAACACCCTGCAAAATGTTCATAAATAGAAAGCATCAATACGCAGATGTATTTTCAATATATTTTTCCAAAATCTCAGTGTTTTAATGTTCTAAATAGTAATTCAAGCCAAAATGTTTTCTTTGGATTTTGATTTTTTCCTTAGGAAAAAACTTAAAAATTCTTTTTAAGCTGATAATTACTCATGAGAATTTTGAGACGAGAAAATGTCAAGACAGGACCAAACCAGCTTCAAAAGGGACTTAGAAATGATTGTGGAAAAATGCAAAAATGAACCCTGTCTGAAGACAAGCTTCTGTTTTCAGGATCTGTCATTTAAAAGCAAACTCCTCCTCTGGCTGACAGCAGATGCTAACTCCAATAGTCCTGTTGGTCCCTAGCAGCTACTGCAGCTTCTTTCCCTCCAGTCTCTTCTGCAGGTGGGACTTCACCATCTCCAGGCACTGTGAGGTTGTGCTGGTGCTGTGTAGGCTGGTTTGGATACTATTGCAACGCTGCTAGCAAGACCTCTTGAGCAGTGCTGTGCTACACCTGGAGACTTATTTTTTTCCAAATAATATTTCTGCTGCTGGAGTACCTTACTGAGGTGCAGCATGCTTAGGGGCTGAATAGGTGAGGCTCATCTGATCAGAGGTAGGCGTCTGCCCAGCCCATTTCTTCATCTGAGCTGGCCCTGGGCTTCTCTTCTCATCAGGGGAGAGAAACTGTATTTCTCAGAGCCTGAATCTATTGCTCTCTAATTCAACATCTGCATCTGACTGATGAAACATGCCCTACTTTGCTTTGTTGACTCTGGATGTATGAAGGTGGGGTGGACATCTCAGAAGTAGACATCTACAATGCAAATATCTGCAATTAGGCAAAAAGAGTCCTGCCTATCTATCCACAACTCATGTGGCTATTCCTCTTCCTTTTCCTTGGAAAACCACTGAAACACCAGCCAACCAGGCCAGAACCAGGAAAGCTCCTCAGTAACTGCCCATCACATTCACCCCCTTCAACATCTGGGACACCAGCACCGTGAGCTGCTTTCCTCAAGCTTTTTGCCTTTCAGCGGGGAACTGAAGTGAGGACTCAACCTCTGTAATAGTAAAAATTTTGGAACTCTGGTGTGGTTACAACTCAAGTTCAAGCAGAGGGGCAGTTCAGCTAAATTGTACAGGGGCCACTAACAGCATAACTTTTTCTGGATTTGATGTATATACCCTCCATTATTCATCCCCATGTGCATACCACATCCTTGAGGAACACCTCACAGCCTGGTCCAGAAAGACCGGTGACCCTATCCAGGTCATGTCCAGAAACACTGTCCTCAGTCTAGGAGTGGATAACTCCAACATCCCAGCACAACTGCAAATCAGGAATGGAGCCCCACAGTCATCTGCAGATTGCTTAGTGGACAAGATAGCACCAACATCTCAGAGAGAAGGAGAGGAGGGACAGTAACTTGTAACCTCTTCCTCCTGGGCATCCACCCTGCCCTCCTCACTGATAGAGTTTTTTCATAGAATCATAGAATCACAGAATGCTTTGGGTTGGAAGGGACCTTTAGAGATCATGCCATATTGGGGTTTTTTTTTGGAGTTGAGTCCCCAGCAGGTAGGGAATGATGTCACAAGGTAACTGCTTGCTTATCTTTGGATTTCAACCTGGAGGTGTAGCTTCTTCCTCTTTGTATTTCTCCTTTTTCCACAGCTTTCTCCAACATCTCAAGTGGCAAATGTAGTTACTGTTCAAAGAAAATGCCAGCAGGTCATTTAATGGCTTCCTCTCTGTTCCAAGGGCTTGACTCGTAATTATACATGGAAAGATACACAAGAGATTATAACAAGAGGAATAGCAGGCAGCCAAAACCAAACTGATTTATGTACAGCCTGTGACATATGGCAACATAAGACAAGATCTGTGGCTTATGGGCATTTTGGCAAGACACGAGGTGTATCCTCTGGCAACACCTTGTGTTTGCACAGCAACCATTTCTGCTGCTCTGTCCTGTTTTATCTTTCATATCCCATCTGTAGACCTTCAATGAGAGGACCCCAATATTCCTTGGCCAGTCATGAGTTAGGCAATGCTTAGACACATGCCCACAGCTGAGATCCACATAGCTTCAAGCTGTTCAAGGGATAAAGCATCTCTGAGAAAAATTTTGTCCCATTTTCCCAGACTGTAAGTGAAGAAGTGATATTTACCTCTTCTATCCACCTCAAAGGGTAGTGTGAGGGCCGGAGAGTGTTTTAAAGCACTATCTAGTTGTTGGTATTTTTCTTATCATCAGGAAAAGGAAGAAAATAAGAGCAGCCAGTCTGTCTCAGATTACCCCTCTGCCTGGACTAGTCACCTGTCTCCAACAGGGCCACAAGCAGGAGCTCCAGGAAGGGCTAGGTCCCTTGTCTTTACATTCATGCAGCTTTCACTTGTTTCCCGCTAAGCTGACAACAATAAGAAAGGATTGATTATTTGCTTAACTGCCATTCCCTTCTTTGCTTCATGCCCATCTCCCTGGAAAAGAGTCACCATGCAAGATGGGGAAGGCAGGAGGCATTTGCTATCAATGGGAAGAGCAGCTATCAGTCAGACCCTGCTTCCTACAACCAGGAATGAAGTGGAAATTTCCATGGGGCTGGTGTTCATGACTCCCACCAGTCTTGTCTGCAAACCCTCTACCTTTGATTCCAGGGTCTCCACACAATGGACTTTTTATGCATTGTTCTGTCTTTGATGACTACTGCCAGGTTATTCTTCTTATCTGACTTAGGGAAGATCTAACAGGATCAGTTAGCTAGCTCCAGGGTAGGTTCTTTGAAAAGCAATGATTTAACAGGGCTTCCTCTTACCTGCTCTTGGGGTTCTCCAAACTTTCTGGTTTATCCATCTCTCTAAGACACAGCACTGCCCTCAGCAATGCCCAGACAGGCTTGGTCAAGGAGCTGGCACAGCCTGACCCATGGTTGTAATTCCTCCTTTAGTGGGGCCACGCGCCTGCTGATCCTCGCTGCAGAGAGCATCTCCAAACACAGCCCAAGGACAAAGGGAGCTTGGAGGCCCAAGGTGCTTGGAATTAGCAAGGGGGTAAGCACGGAGCTAATTTGCCCTGAAGATGGCTGCCAGAAAGCTCTGGCTGTGCATGCGTCTCTCCTTTTGACCTCCTCACAACCCTCGGTGATGGTGGAGGGAGAACTGATCTCAGCTCAGCCAGAGCTGAGCACAGATAGACACTCAAATGTTTAGCTGGCTTAAGGTGATCCCACAGTTGCACGGTTTACTGAGATGGAGACAACAGCAACCATCCGAGATGGGTGATCATGAACCAGGCCCCCATATTAAGAAGGACAGCTGGGACTGTCCTGGGAGAGGCAGAGGGACACCATCCTGCAGGGTCTCAGCAAACAGTGGGCACCTGGGTCTCCTCCATGGGAAATGCAGCCGCATGGGGCGTGCCGGTCACTGGGAGGTCTAGCTGGAGAAGCTGTGATGTGAGACTGGTGGTTTGTGGCACTGTCGCAGAGTGGCTCACGAAGGGGTTGCATGCTTGAGCAGACCCGAGCCATTCACAGTCAGAGCTATCAAAGCAATGACCCAGCTCCTTTAACACGCTGTCTAAAATCATGTTCAGAAACTTTAACACAAAAATTTAATGCTCCATTGTATCACTACAGACAGGCCAACGGTGATGTTTTACATTTACACATTGCCTTCCACACCATAGACTCCAATTGGGAAGGTCTGGAGTGAGTTCAGGGAACTCTGGGGACTAATGACATTATGCAAAATGTACGTACAGGTACACAGCAGCTCCATGAAGTAAAATCCTGGTCTCCTTCCAAAGCTGGAAAAGTTCTAATGGGGGAGGATATTATTTCACCCACTATGGATGCACAGAGGGGTTTGGATTCACCCAGTTCATTGTCTGTGCCTAAGCTAGTGCTCTCCCTGCAGCACCATTGAGTAAGGGGAAGGCAGAGGCATCCCATCCATCCCAGTGTGAGCTCGCATCTTCCTCGGCCTCCTGCTCTTCTCCTTCAGCCTCAGAGGAGACCAAAGAAACTAGTCCACAGCACAGCCTCGACCTTCAGATGGCTGAAGGTGGGGAAAGTAAATCCTGCTTAAATATGCCCATGAGCATCAGACAGCACCTCTGAAATGCACCTTCACGTGTTCATAGGGACTTCTAGCCAGGGTATTCAAGATCTTCACTTTTTTTTTTCCTCACTATCCACTGAGAGGTGGAGAATCGGATATTATCGTATTTGAAAATATGTCAGTGCCTCAGTTCTGTTGAAACACCTAATTCCCCTTGAAATCAGTTTCTATCGGGGTTTAAATGACTTGCTCGGGGTGATGCAAGAGGCCTACAGCAGAGCATAAGATGTGTTCACAAGGATGTCCTTCCCCTCAGCTCCAATCCAGTCTGGTGTGGGGTTCAACAAGATCAGACCAGAGGTGGAAGAGCCATGAAGTCCAGTCCCTCATGCCCTGTGTCTTGGTTTCATTGCTGTGAGGAGATGGGACCAGGGTCTTTAAAGTTTTCCTGTGTTAGCTGGTGCGGCAGAGCTGTCTGGCTCCAGGTACCAGGGCACAGAAGTCCTTATAGATGACACTGGTAGATGGAGAATGGAAATTCAGAAAGAAGTGGATTTTAGGGCATGGACTGGGACAATAGGGAGTCAGTTGTGTATGCAGAGCTGCTCACTGGAAAACTCTGTTTACCCTGAGAACTGTGGGTGTAAGTCTCAAGAGAGGCCTGTAGCTGGTGGGTCTTTGTGAAAGGGACAGGTGACTTTTTGTGTCCTCACGCTGCTTCCAGACTTTGACCCAATCCGGCCCATCCATCTTCCCAAAGGACTTCTGCTTAGTGATTACCTCTTGCTTTCGCATTGCCCTGCGTTGCTCACAGCTCCAGAAGGCCAGAAACCCATTGCCTGCAGTGCCCCAGGACTCTGCTCAGCAAATCCAAATGGTGGCTTAACTGAATGGCCCCGTGCATCAGTGACCCACCTACGGTCTTGCTGAGTGACAGCCAGGGAGCCTTGAACATGCCCAGAATGGTCACCATCCAAACCAGGGGAAGGCAATGGACACGGCCATCGTTCAGCTGAAAGACGGTAGAGAGGAGCTCCAGTGCCAGGAAGGCTGGAAAGCCCTTCATGGCAGGAAGGGGGTCGAGGTGGGAGAGAGGAAAGGAAGGTGTGGGAAGAGAGGGGGCTGAGGGAACAGCACAGGGCAAGACTTGCAGCAGTGGGGCTGCGGGTCTGCACTCACTGGGGTGCTGGCCATTTGTCCAGATTAGAGCTGGTGATACAGCAAAGCTCTTTCTCTCTTATTTTTTGTTATTCAGACAGAGTGTTTCTTTGGTTGCCATATACAATTCATTTCAGATCTGATGCCAGAGGATATTCGATATGAGATCTAAACAGCGCTATGTGTAACTTCATAGCGTTGTCTGTGCCAGAACATGTTGCGACTTTGAATCTTGCTGTATGTTATTGTCATCAGATACACCTTAACACAATCAAATGTAACACGCCCAGCTAAAGAAAAGATGTGACACCTTTGCTGTAAAGCTAGCAGAAAACTAGCCAAAAGGGAACAAAACCTGGTTTGGCAAAGCCTCAGTCAGCTCAGAGGAAACTCGGCATTCACGGTGTGTAAGTACTCACAGTGCCCAGCACAGAGGGTAAGGAGAGACTTCTCTGAGCAGAAGGGGAAAGGAGGCTTTGGCAGCCACATACATTAGATAACGTTGCTCCTGATCTTGCCCGAGATTCACACTCTGCTCCGAGGCTGGGAACACCTCTCCTGGATTCACCTGTCTGGATAAAGAGTCTCTTGCCTCCAGCTCTGCATTGCCTCCCTGCCTGCCCAGGGACTTGCATTGTATTTCCCATTCTGTAAAACTTTTCCTTAGTAGGAGATATATGGGGAAGCTTGCAGATAATGTACTCATAGGGAGGACTGCTCACTGTCAGATAGGCAAGCCTGAGTGTCACCCATGGACGTGTGCCTCCAGTATGGGTTGTGTGCAGTCGTGACAGCTGGGTTCACCCATAGCTGAACTGGACTCCACATGCATGGTGAAGAGTAAATTATCTGCCATTGGAGATGCTGGAACCCTAAGATGTTTCAAAATATGTGTAGTCATCCGAGCTTCTTCTTAGAGAGATTTCTGCCTTCCCTGTGTGTGTTTGGCTGTTGGTGGATAGGAAAGCTTCAGTAGATTAAATGTGGAGATCTGCTTATGCAGAAATTAGGATATTCAAAATTCCCTATTTTTTTCCAGATCACTGCAGTTTCCTTCCTCTTCTTTTCCAAACATACTTTAATTCAGCTGTCCAATCCAGAATGGGATGTAGCACATCCTCTGGAAAGGCCTTGTGGTGTGTTCATGCAGCAGGGTGCCTTCAAGCAGATTCTTGATTGGACAGCAAGATGGGGGTTATGTACTAAAAGGTAATTTCTTTTGCGTGTTTTCCTGTATTTTTTAAGTGTGCACAAAATGGACTAGATACCCTTAGTATATTTTCCTGTTCATTTTCAGCATCTTCCAAATGATCATTTAGTGCACAGAACGTGAAAATGTAGAGGAGAGACTCCAAAACTTGCCCAGTGAACATGAGCACACAGTCCCCAGCACTCCCTGTTATTCACTTACGTGGGGAAGCCCACGGTCATTTTTCATACCTGTCCATATAAAATTAATTAAATTGGTTGTGATTGTGTCACACCTGAATAGCCTGTGACGTGCAACATTTTTTTGAGATGAACTACAGAATCATCTCTTCCTTCTTGGTGGAGAATAGGATTTCTGGCACCTGGTTTCACATTTAGATGTTCAAGAGATTTGTCTTGCCATCAGTATGGATTTTTGCATTGTGACCATCATCAGCCTGCTCACCGCATCCCTTAGCCTTTGTATGGGACTTGTCTTGCAAAATGACAGCTGTCACTGAAGCTGGAGTAGAAAGGGATGAGTAGAGGAAGAAAGGGCAGTGTGTGATAATAAATGTGTGTGTTGCTATAAGTAATCAGATTGTTTGACATCTTTTCCCGCACAAGTAGCTCTCCAAGTCCCAACAGCTACCTTCCCAACTTGCAGCCGTTTCTTTTTATCAGGCAAATAAAGGTTTGAATTTGTTTCTCTGCTGCTATGGGAACTTTCACGCTCAGAGCAATTTTGTGGTCAGAGCACTGGTCTAGTAAGGAGAAAATTAAGTTAAGTCGTGGGTTTGGAATAGACACCTACATGTCTGTGAGTCAGCTCCTTACGTAGAAAATGAAGATACTGATACTTTCCTATTCTGGTTGATTGTCTTCCGTGCTTTATCCCTGAAGATCTCTGTGAGGATAGTCTTTGGCTGCAGAGTCATTGTGAGGAGGACTCTGACTTTAGTCAGCCCTACGGCCACTTCTGTGCCACTTCCCTCCCTCTGCATCAGTCCTAACAGCTCAGCAGATGGGTTCCTCTGGAACGTGGTGATAATAATTGCATGTTCCCTAAGACATGGTCCAAAGACCCTAAGTCAGCATTTTGCTACTGGAAGGTGACTGCCTACAATGGGTGCTTCTATGTGAGACAGAGCTTCTGGCCAGCCCAGAAATACACTTTTGTTGCTAAAATATCTTGCATTGCTACAAATGGAAAGATCTGTTCAGTGCCGGGCACCAGGCAGGGAGAAGGGGCCAACCATTGTGATGACTAGGTGTCTAGAGTGTGAAAACCCTATTCATAGAAGAGGAGAGTTTTTTCTGTACAAGGTAGGATCTCATGCACATTCAACACACGCAAGAGACAGTCGGTAGCTCACCTTGGGAAACAAATAGCTTTCCTTCCCAAAAACTTCTCTGAGACAGTGAGATGACTCTGCTTATAATTTTAGTAAACCCTATAGATATCATTTTACATGCAACTTGGCATATGTTGAAAGAGTTATTCTGCCCATCCTGCTCTTCTCCATTTTGTTAGGGATTCAGTAAGAAATGTACATGCAGAGTACAATGAAAATCAACAGGGAAAGCATAGTGAAATCCAAGTGCAGATAACAATTAACTGTGGATAAAGAGCCATTATGGTGGCTGCCTGACGACTTGCAGAGACCACATTCTCTTCACTAATTGCTTATTTCCCTCTTCAGTGGATCCCACTTCAGGTCCCCTGCTGGTTTTTCAAGCTTTTAGAAATAACAGAGTAGTAAATCTCCACTCGAAGAGGTGGAGTCTGAAGACACTCACCACCTTGTCTTTCCTGTCTTTTTTATCTGCAGGAGGAAGCTCTAATTACAAGACTGACTTCAGGCACAGAGGAATAAGTGAGTGTGTTTCAGAACTCAGCCCTGGATTTTGGAGGTTGGAAGACCTTTGGCCAAAGCCAGCACTTGCTTCAAAAATAGATAGGCTTGGATACTCTTGGACATGAGGTTGCAATTGTTCAGATCAAGCGGCAGGGACATGCTATGGATGATTCAGTACTGCAGACCATTCTGCAAGCAAAGCAGTTGTCTTCAGGGGAACCTTCTTGGATTGTAAAGACAGCAGGCTTCAGAAATGACTGAGTCTGTACCTGGAACAGAAGACTGGGATTAGGTCACCAAAAGGGTAACTTTTAGTTCACACCCAGATTTTCAAAAGTGTCTGCTCTCCCTTCAACACAGGAGCAAATGTGTCAAGTGATAGCCATGGACACCCACCACAGAGAATCAAGTGTGAGGGACCACCAGTACATTCGAAGAAAGGGATTCAGAATGAGCTTGGCAAATCAAAGATTCAGGCTGGAGGAAACAAAATGTTGTTACTTCAATTGCACAGGTATACAATGCCTGGTCAGATAGCAGTCTTTGTAACAGGACCTGAAGATTAGGCTGGTTCCAGTGTTCAGTGGAAGTCAGTGCACTGTTAAAGCAGCAAACACCATTCTGGGATGTGTAAACACCAACCACCTGAAGCAATCCTTCAGTCCCTTCACCACCAGTGGGGCTTTGCTGTAATAGGATTTCCATTTCTCAGCAGAACCATCCAAAGAAGATGTGCACCACTGGAGAGATGGTAGAAGCTGCTAACAAAAAAAATGTCTATATCAATCATAATCTGCGCGGAAACACTGGACAAGCTGGGATTGCTTAGCCTAAGGAGGAGAAGACAGAGTAGGAATAGGCTGATGGCCTTTGAATATGTAAAAGGCTGCTGTGAGCAAGAAGTGAATGGTCCGTTCTCCATGTCCATAGAGCAGCACAAGCAGTAATGGTCTCTGAAACCATTTTAGCCCTTGGAAAACCTTTCCAGCAGTAAGGTCAGGAAGCAGTGAGGTAGCTTTGCTGAGCGGGCTGGGATACCTGTATCACTAGACACCTTCCGCAAGTGTACCCAGCCTGTGGAACAGCCTTAAGGTGTGGAGAGAGACTTTTTGAGGTCACTTCCAGTCCAGTGATAATGCCAAAAATTGAGGCATTAGTTAGAGAATTGGATTTCTAATATTTCTGCACTTTTTTGTCCTATAATTTTTACTTGGAGATGGTAAAATTCATGCCCCTGGATTGACAATTTTAGTCAGAGGAGAAGAAAAATGACAGCATTAGGATCACCTGTGCACCACAATTTGACATACGAGGAAATAATTCATAAAATCACAATATAAACTCAAAAGTTTCTGAATCTGAAGAGGAGCTGAAGCCCTCCATTAAGTCCTTGCCATATCAAAATTGTGAATGAGAATATAATCCTGCAGTTCAGTAAGCCGTCAACATGTGTGTGTACTTAGTCCTCTACTATGAATGTATGTGTGTTTGTACAGTGTCTCATTTTCAGACTCTTTTTTTGCAGGTGGTGATGGTGCAGTACTGAATGCAGAGTGGAGTCTCTGTTTTCCAACAAATATTTGTTCTCATTCAGAAGTGACTGTTTATTTAGCCCTCCCTGGGATGATGCAGGTTCTGTTCAGAACAGATATGTAAACATGTTTTAGTAGAATGACTCGTCACTGAATTTTTAACTGTATACATTTTTAATTGTGACAATGTTAAGATTAGAGACAAACTATATGCTATTTCTTCTGGGTTTTGAGATACTGGCAAATTTAGCGATAGTTTACATAACTATATTCACTACATTTCTGTTTACATAAACTTAAAACCACATGACCTAGACATGTATAAAGTAGTATATACAGTGAGCTGCATATTTTTAAAAATGGAGATCAATGATCACTAGCTACAAAAATTCACAGGTCTTTGGAAGTTGTAAACATTAAAATTTCATAGGCTGTTGAGTGACAGTGTATGCACATTAAAACCACAACAAGGACAACTTGATGACAAATTACCACTCTTATTTAAATATCATAGCTTGGTATTGCTGTCTGCAAATTATCTATTTTTCATCTGCTCAGGTGGATGGTAGAAGTCCAAACATTATTACGCCCTTAGGAAAACGACGTTACTGTATTGCTACTACTTATATTACTACTAATGCTACTTAAGGACATGTGGACCAGCCATGAATGGGTTTCTATGGTCCTTAACAAAGGACATTTACTGAGCAATAGGCAAAATCTGCTCCATGTCAAAAATTGTTCTATAGTAGAAGACAGTGGTGGCAGTGACTGCCTGTGATCACATCCACTGAGTAGGTAGCACTAAACCTTGTGTTGCGCAGTTAACTTCTAAACATCTCCTAGGAGTCAGTTTTGTAATGGAGAAGATTGCTATCCTTCCCTCTGTTGGGAGTTTATACTACTTCCATTTTGCACTTTCTGCAGTTCCCATGACAAATTACAAATGTCTTCTGCTGAAATAGTTCAATCCATGAACTGTATTCACTTGTACCTGCACAAGAAATTCCTCATCATCCTTTAGATATCAGCTGACAGCATTCCTACCTTCCACTCATAGACTTCATCAGCACCTGGCAAGCTGGACTCATTCACCTCTTTCAGTCTTTCCCCCTAATACAGCCTCTGCAAGGACTGTACACACCCTGAAGTCTCCTGGTCCCAGGGAGCTGCTCCCTGCAAGTCAAACTGATTTCAGCATACCTGAAAATCAGCTTCGTGATTTGAGAACTTAAACACCGATTCTAGACTCCTAAGCTTGAAAGTGTTGCCTTAAATGATCCTCTCCTCTTTCTTACAATGTTTTGGCCAGATGTAACTCTGCCAACACAGCGGAGTTACACCAGCACCTATTTGCCAAGCAAGGAGGAAGCACCAAAATACGTTGATGCACTTGGATGTGACTTTTGCATGATGATGCCGTACCGCGTGCCCCGGCTGTTTTGTGGTCCTGAGAAGCAGAGCCTGGATGCCAGGTGTTGACCCAAGTTCAGGTGCGCACAGGCCCGCAGAGCCTTGGTCACCACCAGCACTGCGACCACAACCCGGGGAGCTGCAGAGGTGGCTGTCGGAGGTCTGTGCTATACGGGGAATCACAAAGCTCAAAGGGAACGGAGCTCACCAGAAACTTGAAAGGAAGGACAAGTGTAAGGACTGTCTGAATCCTGCGATTGCTATTCTTTTGCTAATGTGCTCCGCACTGTTCTCTTTATAAATTACTGAATTATCCTTAGGAACAAAAGGTATTAGGGTCCTGCAAGCTTCTCTCAGTTTGTGGTAGGACTAATTCATTAATGTGGCTCCAACAGGAATGTGTGCAATGTTCTTTCTAATTGGACATGACTGGTCAAGAATGACTCGGCCTCCGTCCAGATCACACTGTCACTTATGCTGTATAATAAGCTACTACTACTGGCCCATGAATCAATTTTTAAACAATCTCCAGTAATGAACTTGGACGGCCCATTGTTGTTGACAAAGAAATGCACAGTCCTGCTATTGTCAAGGGGCTCAATTATGGGTTCTTGCTGATAAAGTAGAGGAGGGGGGATAAGGAGGGGGCGGTCTGCGGACAGTAGTGACAGACTGAAAGAAGTGTTTCATCTCTGGGGTCTTTACAGAGACTGACAAGCCAAAAGGTCAGTTTCATAGAGGTTTAACTCGAAATGTCTGAGGACAAAAAAGGCATCTGGAATCATTAGGAAATGTGAAGTTTGACTTGCGCCATTGGAAATCCTTAATATATTATTTTAACTGTAGATCTGACAAACTCTTTGCCCACTGGGTGGGAAAGAGAGGTTAAGGGAAGTAAAAGCTTTATGTTTCTCCAGTGGGGGGGAATAAAAAGGTTAATTTTAGTAACTCTGGGAAGAGTCTATGGGGAAACTGTCAGTGTTTCAGCCTATTTGCCATTGTCCTGAGCCAGCAGAGTCAACACAGGGAGCGGGAGAGGCTGCTGCCGACACTGGCTGCTGGATGCCAGGCTCCTAATGCTTTCCCCTCAAATAACCTCACCAGTCACCGAAATGTCAGGGCTCTGCCCAGTTCTTCCTGCCTGAATCAGTCCCGTCAGCACAGCGATGGTGCCTCTGTGCTTCACACTTTGTTCAGGGTTACTCGCATGTTACTAGGATTCCCTGAGCCCGCCGGCATAAAGAAAATAAATACATCTGAAGTGGTTCTAGCAAGCTGGGTCTGGCATGGAAGAGCACGTGTTTGCAATATACTTCCCAGTTGACCAACACCTTGCAAAGCGAGATCTTTGTCCTGCCCATGTGGGCCCACAGTTGCTAACTATTATTTTAATGCTTTAAAAGCACCATGCAAAATTAGGCATTTGGTTCCAGGTTTCTTTCCAGCGGTAGAGTGCACTGCTGTGAACGCACGGGAGAATGCACACCCAAATTAAAAAAATAAGAAGCAGGGTGCAATTTGCAAATGAATATGTCCACTGGCCCATGGGTAAAAACCTTCTCCCTTTCCTGATGAGTTCACCACAGAGCCGGAGGAGAAGGGCAGAGGGCAGCCTGCACCGAGAGACTCTGCCGCGTATTTCCCAGGAGGATGAGTCACTTCTCCATCTGGCTAGGACACCTCGTCTCCATTGTCCAGCCACGAATCCAGACAACCTTGGTGCATTTGGAAGGCCAGCCTTGAGCAAGAACAGTGGGTGGGATGTAATGAGGAGGGGTCCAGCAGGGAAGTAGGGAATCAAGTGCATGTTGAGACTTTGCTGGAGCAGGAGTGAATCTAGATGTGCACGGCTAAAGCCTGTTTGAAGATGAAGTCTGAGCCACACCTGCTGCTATGAAGGCTGCTGGGGCTTGTCTGGCAGATCAGCTCATCTGGCAGGATAGTCCTTCCAAACGCCCTTCAGAAGAAATGGGAGGAAAGGTACTGAGGACACCATGCTCAGCACACCCCAACGCCAGCTTGAGTCAATGGCAGATGCTGCAGGACCACACAGGGCAGCACACAGGGACCTGGTGGAGCACATTGTGCGGGCACTTCATGAGACAGCAGAGAAAAAGCCTCCATGGAAGCGTGTAGCTTGGCATTGTTGGCTTTCTGTTATTGCCCAGACCCACAGCATATGGGTAACAGCCTCATGGGGACCACTGGGACAAGACTGGGGAGACCCTCAGCAGAGGAAGGTGCTGGATGGTGAGCTGTAGGGTTTTTACACACACAAGCTGTCACTGTTGGGATATGTCCTTAGGACAAGGTCCAGGCTGGTGGCACTCCCTCACTGAACTCCCAGAACAGCCAGCTTGCAGGCAACTCCCAATTTTCTCAAGGAAATAAAGGAAAGCTTCCACTCCTCATTCTCCCATTTGGCAAGAAACCCTTTTTTTCCTCCCTAGAATGTGACCTCCTGTGAATATACCTGGACCTGTGGTGCTAATGGTTAGTGATTCACGGGGCAGGAATGCATCTCTGTGTCCAAGCACTGGGCTTTGATTTTTCCACTGCGCCCTGGGATGGAGGAACAAGCAAAAGCAAGGGACCTGAGCCCAGCCAGAGAGAGAGGGGCTGTGGGGTAAAGAACAGCAGATGTGGGGAGAGAGGGCTGGCTTTCCACCAGCACATCAAGAATTTCGGTGATCAGAGAGCTGAAGATGGCCCTCATGCCTACCAGCAGTATTTTGAGACCAGTCATGCCCTGGGCAAGCTGTACTGCAGCAACCTTGGACCATGGGACAGAGCCAAATGTCCTGGTAGAGGTGATTCCCACATCAGCCAAGGTCTCTGTAGGGGCTGAGTGGAGGAGAAGGGTTTTGGGAGCTGAAACTATTTGGGCACAGGCTGAAAACCCTCTGCTTACACAGCCAGAGACTGCAGGGGCCGTATTCGGTGCCTGTCTCAAGTCTGGGCGACCCCGTCTGTTCCCATTAGGAGGCCCAGGCGGTAAATTGGGCCCTGAATATATAATTAAGCAAAGGGCACCATCCTGAAGCCAAGGTTCACACTGATTTGTTGTGGCTGGGGTGGGAACAGCCCTTTGCGAATCAGTCGCAGGATGTTGCTCCTAGTCAGCTGGAAACTTGGTAGCTCAACTCCATAAAAGCTGGATCTAACGCTTCAGCTCCCCAGCTGGTTTCGGCATCCTGACCAGCACGCAATCCTGTGGCTTGCTTTTCTGCACGACAGTCTGGAAACCTTCCTTGAGAGCCTCTTGTTTGCTGGCTGCCAGGATTTGCCATGCAGATTCTTGCCAAAGGGATAATATAAACAAAGCATAATGTCAAGTTTCCCACACAAGTAAGATGATCTATTAGCACTGCACTTTGTACTAATTATTGCACAGTGGGTGGGGGCTTGTGAAAGGAGATTTATGCATTCAGCTAGCCTCACTTTTATTATTTGTAAGTACTTTTTGGCAAGGAATGAGCGAGATATGTATTTTATTGTTACGCTGTTGCAAACATCCTAATCTTCCACACTCATTAAAACCTCATAACAAATAGTAAGAATGATATATTGCAGCCACAGCGAGAGTCTCATTCATCCCCAGGTGGGGGAGGGGGACGGGATGCGGGGGAGAGGGAGGACAGGGGAAACGGGAATGTGGGTTTTCGGGCCACGGTCACATTTGCAGCACATGGAGGGCCCAGGTACCCAAAGGGTGGAAATGGGACGATGGCTGAGGAAAGGCTGCTGGGATGCCAGGGTGGATGGGGAGCTCTGTGATAAGGTCTCAGCATGGAAGAAGGATGCTGCTGCCCCAAAGTGTGAGTCAGCGCTCCCAGAAAGCGCCCTTCCTGGCGTAAAGCGGTTAAACTGTACATCCGTCTCGGGGGGTGAGTCCACAACGATACCCACGGAGCAACCTGGCTTGCAAGGCTTGTGCCCATGCATCAGGACCTGGCCTGAGGAAGAGCCCAGGGCACCCCAGGAAGGTGTCTCAGAGTATTTCTGCAATGCCTGGACAAGCAGAAAAGACCTCAGAAGTGGCCCAATGGGTCAGTTTGTCCTTGGGTAATACACTGCTGGGTGCCGAAGGCGGGATGTTGTCGGGTCAGAGAGGACTGATTGTTGTGTTCATCGCTTTGATAATCCCTGGTCACGACAACTTCCCCAGGGCAGCACTTGGCTGGTGACCCAGGAAGGGATGGAGTGAGCCCAGAGCCTGGTCCAGGAGACATGCAGGTGACCACTGAAGCGAGGATGGCTCTGCTGCCGCAGCTCGCTTTGTAATGCTCTGCCTTCACTACCCACACCAGTAGTCTCCAAGATGCCTTAGTAATGCACAGGACCAAGGCGGACATGGCCCAGATGTCTGTCTTGTGTGAGCAGCTCAGGCCAAGGGCAGAAGCGGGGCTGCCATAGGGCTCACCAAGGTAATATTCATCCGAAGGCTTGTTTTCCAAACCAAAGTTCAGGACTCCCTGCTCCCCGCTTTCCTCCTGAAGACAGCAAGGCAAGTTCAAAGTGCAGCCTTTGGGTGTTGTACCCATTGGGTTGATGCTGGGTAAAAGCCCAAACATGCCGACTTTGACTGTCTGTTGTTTTGGAGGAACAAAGTTCAGTGGAAAACGTTGTCACGGGTTGAAGGGCTTTGATGGTACTTCCAGGGCATCACAACAGTTGTAGGGCATTCTTTTACTAGGAATTCCCAGGCAAAGTTCAGAAAAGACAACCCAGACTCAGGCATACACTCTTGATGCATTGGAAAAGACTGCAGCAGGAGGTGAATGGAGGGGTGGCAGGAATCCCAGTGAGACACGGTCTCACATGCTCCCACCCTGGTCTGCACACCACAGTTCTCTGAGCTGTGCCCAGCCCTGGCTCAGGCTTACCTGGGATGGGGTGAGAGCTGAGGTGCTCTTCTTTATAGCTGGTGGGGTTTCTCAGTATTTCATGCCTGATCAGAGCCCTGCTTGCTCCACTGTTGAGCCACTTGTAAGGGTTGGGGTAAGAGAAGGACTTTCATCCTTTTCATTCATCACTCCTCCCACCTTGAACACAGTATTTCAAATATTAGAGGCAGGGCTTGCCCTGAGCTCCAGGCTGCTGCCTTTCCTCTGCTCAGACCCTGTTCGGGTGTCCTTTTCTCTCTTCACCTGCCTCTTCCTAAATACCACTTTTGTTCTCTCTTTTTCTAGCCTCCAATAAGTTACATCGCTGAACTGTCTTCTGGAGTGAAGGAGGAGAGTGTGAACCAGAGGGTACTTCTGACTGTCAGCACTAGCCTGGGACAGGGTCAACATGGAGCAGAGCTGGGCAGAAAGTCTCAGATACCCTGTTTCCAGCACAGCTTTGGAGTATCCACATGTGTCAGGCAGCCAACTCGACCCTTCACTAGATACCTCCAGGAGAGGACTGAAAAATGGTACTGACTTTTCATCCCTTCAGGATCAAAAGTCTTGGCATCATCTTCCTTCTTCAGTTTCGGGCAAGTAATGTTTTGGGACTGGTTAAAAATACTGCCTCAAGTGTTTTGAAATATATGGGGAATACCTCCTGCATTGTCTTCTTCCCCAAGCCTTTACGAGTTTTGCAGCTGGTGTTGGGTTAGCCTTGAAATGTTGCTAGGACAAAAAAAGAAAGGTAATATGGAAAGGGAAAGAAAGGGTTGAATTTAGGAAACGATAGATATTGGCTCTTCAGCCCATAGATCTTCAGCCCATGGCAAATGGGAAAGAACATTTCACAGAGATCTTTTTTGCATTTTGTGTTGTTTTGTTTTTTTTGAGATGCCACTTCTAATTCTAAATGTTTCATCCACCCTTCCTCTGGCTAAGCCCTGTTACTGCAAAGGCTTAGCCAAGGACCAAGGAGGGCATGTCCCCAGGCAGGAACAGAATAATTACATGTCCTTGGCCTGTGTGTTCACCCAGATATAGGAGGTGGAAGGGTGTCCTACTCTCCTGCATCATCTGGGAGCATGGGCAGATCATGCATCACCCTGAAGTCGTGACGTGGCTAATATAGATACCGGTTTAGGTCAGGTCCCCTGCCTGTCTTGGGTGCTTGGCTGGAAGAGCAGCTCCAGATGGAGAGATTTGTTCCCAGTCCTGCTGTTTGCGTGTCCAGCATGGGACATTGTGGAGATAGTTTCTGGAGAAAGCCGGGCTCCTCTCCACAGGAGGAAACAGAGGTGTAAGGGAGAGAAACCTGGTGTCTCAGATCGGAAAAATGAGGATTGGGAAGGTTGCCGGAGTGAGGTAACTAATCTCTCAGGCTTAAGAAAGTGTCAATCTACCAAAACAGAGATCACAGAAATACATCCAGGAAGGAAGGGTTTGATACTGTCTTGGGAACCACTGGTTTGAACTCAAAATTGCTTCATTAATGTCCCACATTTCAGGCCCACGTTGCTGAAGGAGGGATTGTTGAGGCTGCTACTGCTGTCAGTGGTAGTGGACCATCAGTGAGTCTGCTTCACCTCCCCACCACGGTATGAAACCATAGCTAAACAACCTCACTTCACTTCTTCCAGTCACTGACAGCCCCTCCTGTAGCCCCATGTCTGTCCAGCCATTTGCCCATCCTTATTTGATTTTTTCATCCTTTCAGATCTTACCTTGGTCATAAACTTCAGCCAGAACTGGGAAACTCCCTCCTTCAGCCGATGTCTGTCGCAGTCTGGTTTTATGTTCATTCCCACCTTCCTCCCCAGTCATATCCCTCGGATGCAGACTGTCATCCCATCCCTTCTCCCGTCTCCCCCCGCACGCCGCACTCACACTCCCTCTGCACAGGCTCACCCCGAACAAACCTCTTTTGTTGGGCCACCCCACGTAACAAGAAAATTAGCATTATTCAGGCATGTTGAGGCCACCACAGCAGCTACAAGCCGTGATTATGGTGTATGTGGTTAGCACAGCCTGCAACATCAAACAGCGTGTTTACAACAGATGTAATCCGTAATGATATAACAGGTGTATAACAGTCAATACCAGCATTGTAGTGATCAAATAACTTTGTGGCACGTTCACATTGATCCGGTATTAATCCAGCTCCCTCGGGGTTTTGGTCTATGATTTATATGACTCACTGGGAGGTTTCGGCACCTATTTGGCACAGCACCAGACTCCAGGCAGGGATCGGTATATAATTTACCTTTGCAGTGAGAGCTTTTTAAATGCACACTCTTAGCAAGCCAGGTTTGTCAATGGCACTTTGAAAAGGAGGGCTTGTCGGGGCACGCAGAGACACGTTTCTTTCAAAGGGTGATTCATGCGCTGTAGCTTCGGCGACTGTCCTGGTTTTACATGCTCGAACGCTGATGAATTAAAGCAGCAACAGGAGCGTAGCCCGTGTCAGCTCTCACAGGCTCCTGCCCACGCTATGAATTTCCTCCACATCCCTTTATACGTTAGCCCAAATCGTTTACCTTAGTGAGGAGGCATACAGGAGAGGATGGGATAAAAGCATACCGGGGGAAGGAGGATGGGGAGCTGCTGAAGGGGAATCAAAGCAAAATCCCAAGGTGGCACATCCAAAACCGGTGGAGGAAATACTTTTCTACCCAGGCCTTGGTTAAATTGTTAAATTGTTTAATTGTTGAATTTGAGACCCAAAACCAGGTGAGATTCAAGAAGACGATGACCATTCAGAAGGATAATGAGAACATCTGCAGTCATCTAAGACACGAGATGCTCGCCTGGGGCAAGCATCAGAGCCTGGCTCGTGCCTCTGCTCCTGCCTGACAGGAGTCAGCCCGCCTTTTACGAGTCAAGGGTCCTCATTTAGAAACTCATCACACACCTAATTTTAGATCGCACCTCTACGGGCAATTTGCAGGCAAAACACTGGTGATCAAACATGCGTGGCAAATTAGGAGCTGCCTTTTAATGACGAGGGCAAAATACGTTGCTGAAGGAGCATAGAAAGGAAGCCGGTGTTGTGCGCGCTGCAATCCAACAAACGAGCTTCGCTTGCAGTGGTGGCAAGCTGGTAACTTTCATGAGTATTAAATGCAATTAAAGAAACAAACACTCTCCATCATTCCCCAGAGTGAGAGATAGTATCAGTTGTGGCTTTGTATTTTTACATAATCACAGTTTAAAGGAACATTTTTCCATATGTGGAAATTCCCTGTTTTCTCCTCCAAATGCTAACAAAATCCTTGCCGCTGGCTGGCTCCATTCTCTTCATGGCTCCCTGTTACGGCACTCCTGCTTGCCCCAAGGCCCCGGGGAGAAGAGATGGGCCCAAAACAAACGCCAGAGGTGAACGTGCTGGAGATCCAGTCCTACACCCAAACAGCACACGTTCCCTCCGCTCGGGGTGTTTTTTGAAAATTCCCCTCTTCCAATGTTGAAAAGGTTTTTGTGATCTCAGACCCCTCCTCTTTCGGGCTTCCCGCCCTCGCGACATGATTGAGAGGCACGTCCCACCCATCGCTGCCTGCCCCTCACCCCGAAACTGGGCTTCCTCCAGGGTTAAGTAGTACGAAGGGCACAGCAACCCCCGGGAGCTCCACGGGGTTTATCCCAACGAAGTCAAACCTGCCTGTACCACTGGGTGGACACCTTGGGATCTGGCTAACGATGATGGCTTCCTTCTCTGATACAATTAAAGCCGTTGAGCACAGTCTTGCTCCAAGACAAAACAGGTTGCACACGTGGCTTTGACTTGCAGCATAGCTGCTCTGCAGTAGCTTCATGGTCTTCACTCTACAATCCAACGGCCAAATTATCTGCCCCCTTGATGAGGAGCAGGGCCAGATACAGCAGGCTTGGAAGGAGGTTCGTGCCAAGGACGTGCTGCTTAGGATGCTTGCACGAACATGTTTGCATGCCCAAGATGTCTTGCACACCCATCTAGAAGTGTCCACACGCCCATCTAGAAGTGTCTACACATGGTTGTCCATGCGTCCATCTACACCCCATTTCAGTCCAGCCTCAGCTGCAGAAGGCAGATGCACTTCTCTCGCATCTTCAAACTATTGTCCAAGCACCGTTTGCACCAAGCAGTGATTTCTGGCTTGCTCGCATGGCCTTTGCTCGAATTGTTTGTTTGCCGCACGCGCTGTTTGTGTGCAGCTTGCCTGCTGAGCTTTTCTCTGCCTGCATTCAGTATGTGGGCTGGACTGCTCTGCTCTTGGATATCACCTCGCTTGGTTGCAAGCCTGCAGGAGCTGCCTGGCTCTCCTGGCCTCCAGCACTCAGTCCATGAGCAAGCCCCCAGAACTACCAGGACTGCCCCTAGGTGCTGAGGTGAAGGTCTTGGCCATCTGAGCTCTACCACCACCTCACTGCGGCTCCTGGAGAGTTTCTCTACAAGCTGTAAAGCTGATCACTAAACCTTGAAACAACAAAGTTCTGCTTTTCTGTTGGCAGCAGGAGAAAGTCTAATGACATCAACACACACTGGGTGGAGGCACATTGTTAGGGTGACCTACTTATGGATGTTGCTTAAGGAGACCTAAATCCACACGGAAATCATCCAGGCAGGTCTGTTGATATTGAGTCCATTTCACGAGACACTTAACTCGGGACTGGACTTTGAAACCTCTATCCACTGGATGATCCAGACAGATGGTCTCAAGACATGGGGCACCAGGATCCTGTGTCCAGGATCATTTAACAAAACAGGGACAGTGTGAGGAATAGTCCCACCATCTGTCTGCCAAGGTACACTGTGCTATATATGAAATTCCTCAGGAAGGGACTAAGCACTGTAGTATACTGACCCATACTGTGTTTTCACTCTCTCCTGCATGCACATTCCCAATTTTGCATGAGACAGACAAGAAGACACCAAGGCTTTGAAGTTTTTCTTAGACCAGGACAGTTATTACTGTTATTTTCCATCTGGCAAGACTTTGAGGACCTATGGCTGTTTCCAAATATATTTTCTGGGAATGTTAACATATTAGAAAAGATTTAGATATAAAACGTCACCGCTTGTGGGAAACTCTTGTTAACATGGAGCCACCGGCGGGAGCTCTCATTAAAAATTCCTGACTGTTTGATAAGGGCTTTGCTTATCTAAACAGTGGTTTGGTGTCCTCCCCGTCACAGACTGGTGTTATGTCATGGAGTCTGGGAAGGCTGCTCCTTGCAGGCAGAAGAGGAACATCTAGATGAGCTGCCTGTCATGCCATTGTTTCAGTGGCTGGAGCCCACAGTGCTCATGTTCATTATCACTGCCAGGGGAACTGCCTGGACCTCTGCTTGGTGCGGTGCTGTGGACAGTGAGAACCGGTCAACTGCAGGTTCAATGCGCAGTTGGTGTTATCTATTGCATTGCAGAGTTGAGGAAGGGCAGGTCTACCAGGGAGATGAGCCCTTGAGAGATCCTGAATCCCTCCAGGGACATGTGCAGATACAAGCTCTGTGTAACCTAAGGCTCTGCTCTGGTACGGGACCCACTGGCCGTGTACCTACCCATGTCCTGGAAGAAGGATCAGCCCCTCCATGGGTAACCTGATGACCAAACTCAGGAACACCTCTTCCCCTGTCTCCTTCTTGTTTCCCTCCTCTTCTTCCTCTGCCAAAATCAAACCATCCTGGACACTGATCATCTCTGATGCTTACGCTCATTCAGCCACACAGGACTACACATAGCTGCTGTTCTTCAATTTTATTTCTAATCTGTTGTCATTTTTTTTGTCCAAATCCCTTTAAGCCCCTTTTAAATCACTTAGGGACCATCAAGGGCTGTTTCCCAGCTTTGTTTCTCTCTGCGCTCCGTCTCTTTAAAGCACCTTTAAATCCTTGCTCCTTTTTGCCCTTTCTGTTCCTGTGAAGTAACTGGCGTATTGCCTACAGCGAAAGCTCAGCTCCTCTCAACTCTGATGGGCACCTCTGCAGACCAAGGATCTTCCTGGTGGCTAAGACGTGAACTTGATGGTCCACCACCTTTAGCTGCAGGAGCTCTAGCAAGGATGAAGCAAGGATGATCTTTTTCTTGAGCAGCTCCCAGCTTTCCATGTGGACTGGAGATTTCAGGGCTTGCAGGTTGCAAGGTGAGCTGGTTCCCTCCTGGGGGAGCCCAGGAGATGCCACAAGCCCAGAGAGAGCTGCTGGACCCAGGTGTCCAAGGTTCTCCAAACCCAGGTCAGGTTATGCAGGAGCCTAAGAGCCCACCCCAGAATGTCTGGCTCTTGAGTTCAAGCCTGGAGCTGGAGGCCTGGCAGATTCCAAGGGAAGTAACTTTGTGGGATGGGAGAGGGGTGTCCGAGGGCTTTTTGGCTCTTGGCTTGCCACAGGGAGGCTGAAAGCCTAGAGGTAAGTTTACTTCTCCACCCTCATACTACATGCCTAGGCCTTCTGCTGCTGCTTGCTGAAGCCCAGATCTTCCTCGCAGAGGGAATACCTGAGGATGAGCAATTTGGCATGTTTCTACAGTGCCCCACTTGCAGTGTCCTGTGGCTGCGGCTGTTGTGATCCTGAGCTGGAGGCTGGAGGAACCAATTTAATCTGGATCCCCTACGTGTACCTATATAGTGTCCGCCCTGGACGCAAGTCCGAGACCCTCACCCAACCCACAATATATGAACCATTGCTGTTTTGGAACCTCAGTGCACAGGCGCGGTACCTCCCACTGAATCCAGCTTGCCCATGGCTTGCAAATATCTATAACCCGTGCCCCAGGCTTGATCACTGCTGCATTTTCTAAGCCTTTCTCGCTCCTCCTCTTCCTCAGTCTCACTGAAATGCAAGGTAAGTCCCCAGCAATAGCCAAAGGATTCACTGCAGAGCATTGTTTGCATTTTTGATTATGCAGTTCAGAGCCCTCGAAAGAGCCCTGCAGCCACTTAGCTCGTGATGACGACTGATACCAAACACCGTTTCCTCTTATTGCAAGCAAGTAAAAATAAACAACATCCTACTGTACCTGCCTCTATCCAGGAAAGCACAGTAACCGGTATTTATAGATAAACAGAGATACATTGCCTGCTGGGGTCTGCTGCAATGAATTTAGACCTGAAGATTGAAAATCCAATTGTGTTTATAAATCAGCTGTGACATGCCAGTGTCATGTCATCAGCGGAAGGCAAAGGGCATGTTTACTACAAGCAAAGGCACACGCTACAGTCATATGCATAAGCAAGTCTCTGCGCAGACAGCTTATTTTTTGCATAGTGGTTTTTTGATTTTTGCATGACTTAAGGATAATGCTCTAGGAGCCTTCATTTTTTGTTTGTGCAATTTTTTTTAATAGTAATGTTGTTTTTTCCCCTTTTGTGATTGACTGGATGTTTTGTTCGGTTTTGGGTTTTTTTTAATGTTCTGAAGAATGTTTGTGCTTTTTTTGGCATCTCCTTGCATACCTCAAAAAACCTGACTAAAACTCTGGCTGCTTCTAAAGCTCCTGCCAAAAGGAATTCATGCTCCTCTAAACATGCTGTTCACATTTCTTGTTGCAATGATATTTTTTATAATAAATAGGGTTACTAAGAATAGCTGTTTACCACCTCTGTCAGCTCCAGTCTTTTATTTGGACTCAGATGTCATCCTTGGGTTGACTGTTTGCCTTGAAAAAAATCGGCACCATGTAAAGGCTCTGTGGGGACCCTCCCAGCAAGTTGCCCGGTGTCCTGAGGATGTGCAGCCAGGGGCCAGCCCGGGTGCTGGCACGCTGCAGCCTCCTGCCCGCCTGTCACCTCGGAGGTGCTGCGACTTACACGGCTAAGCCCAGGCTTTCCCAGTCCCCCATTCCTCTCCACGAATCACTTTGTTTTCCCTGATGCCTCTTGTTGCCAGCTCCACAGCCAGGTTTCCACATACATCCCCTTCCATCATGCTAGCCAGGTTTTTTTAGCTGCTTTTTTCTTTTTTTTTTCTGTTTTTTTTATCCTCTAGACTGAGCCCTCTTATTAGATACGCCCTTTTCACTGACCCTGAATTATTGCTACCCATGGTCTTAGGAGAACAGTGTTGTTTGTTAGTCTAAGAGCACATGTGACAACCCTTTTCCTGGCCAACACCAGAGGTTGCACTAGAGATTTCCAGGCCAAAACCCAGGCACTTCAGTAAAAGCTACGGGCTCTAAATGTGATCTGTGGGGTCAGAGGAGGACAAGGGAATCATCATCTCCTTGGGGACCTGCGGGAAGACACTAATCAGAAAGATGGGCACAAATTTAGTCCAGAGCATGCAAAATTTTTCCCCGGGCTGAATCTAACCTCTGTTGGTGGCAAACATCCCATTCCCACTGCAACGGGGCTGCCGGCAGGATTTTAATGCCCGGGAGTTTTACTACATCCCGTCTGGAGCAAGCGGTGCCTGACCCAGCCTGCCCGCCGGCGGCGGGGAGCGGGACGTTAATGGGGAAGGGCATCCCGGTCCATAGGGGTCTGGGCTGGAGGAAGGTTCCCAGCTCCACAGCTCTTTAGGATTTGCAACAATTTGCAGATTAGTGTTGGCACTTCCAAGGCTGCGCTGGCAGCGAGACCTTTAACCAAGACAGACAGGTTCCCTGCTGTGGCACTGTTCAGCGGGTTTAAATGGAATAATGACGTCTCTCCAGCTTGGGTGATATTGGGTCAATCTTTTTCTGTTTCACTGTGTTTCCACCCACCCCCTCGTCCCCGTCCCCATCCTTCCCCCACCGCAGGTCACCGCTGCAGCCCAGGCTGTCGGGAGGGCTGCGCGCTGCCGCTCTTCTGCCTTTGTGCTTTGGGAGGTGGGGATCATTTTTATAACTCTTTGTACCAACGCAAGCAGAGCTAATGGTAAAAGGCAATCAAATCTTCTGCTCCAAGGCGTAAGCTCGTTGCCTGCAGGGTCAGGAAGGAATTTCACCCTCCCCCCTCTTCTGGGCTCAGAGGCTCCTCATCATCAACATAATTTGAGCCTCACCTCAAAAAACTCTCATGTTCTCATAACTCTTCCTTTTTTGACGGCGTTGCATAGCTGTGAAAGATTACAGAACGAATGATAGGTGCTTATGGGGTCCCTGAGGAAGGTCCCCGTTAGCACCCTTAGTGAGTAGGGCCAGCAGAGCTACTTATGGCTCTGCTGGACCTCGGGGCAAAGCCCCGCGCCAGCATCGGGCTACCTTTTCTCTTGGGATTTTTGACTGCCTCTCTCTGATCTCCTGCTCTCCCTTCATGGCACGGCGGGAATTTTCTGCCTTTCGGTCCTTCCTTTTCAACTCCAAATGCCTTTGGCTGCTGGATTCACCCAGACTAAACCTCTACGTGTGCCTGAAGGGTGGCAGCCCTGGGGTGGGAGATGCTCCCACCACCACCTCGGCATCCCGACCTGAGCTGCTTCCCTGGGGAACAGATCCCCTTAGCTTGGTCAAGGCGTACCAGCAAGACACACGGCAAAAATACAAGCAGGCACAAGCAGAGAAACAACCGTTGGGAAGGCAGGAGTTCAGAGGTAAGCCGGTTGTCCTCGGGTAACAAACTCTGGGCCACCCACATCAGAGCACCAACCTCAGCTCCCTCCCAGCAGAAATGACCAGGGGCAAATCTCAAAGGCAGAGCCAAAGCGCGAGACACGCACAGCTATCGGCACGGTCTCGTGGGGGAAGAGCAGGCATCAAAGGCATCACGGCCTCTTCTCCCGAATCCGGCTGTGCCTCAGCCCCAGGACACCATGCTGGGGAGGATGGAGGTGCAGGGTGGCTTCACCAGGGCTCCTTCCCAGCTCTCAGCACCCCTATTCTCCAGCCAGACCCATGGAGGGGTGAACCCGCTGAGGTTGCCTCCCACGAGAAAGAAAACACGCACATGCAAAAAAAGGGGCTGGAATTTTTTTTTTTCTTGTTGCATTCTGAAACCAATAATTAAATTTAAAAAATAACCCAACAACAATTAAAGCAAATTAAGTGTGAGGTCTAAGCTACCAGCAGAAGTTTGATTCTAAAACAGCGAGCTAAGCACTTCTGGTTGGGAGTCCTGATAGTTTGTCTTGTACAGATGGTCAGAGAGCCAGAGAAAGAGAGGGACGAAGGGAAAGCAGGTGAGAAACCATGGCTGACTTGGGGCATGACCTGCAGACGGCGTGGAACCCTCTGGAGTTGGCATGTGGGTTACAGCCGTGTTTTCCCCTTCTCGGTTTGCACCAAAGGAGCATTTGCGTGGCTGTGGCTGAGCGGCACTGGGTCCACTCCACCATCTCCAGCATGCATGGGCTACTAAAAACCTTGCCTGAAATAAGGCAGCCTTGCCCCAAAATCAGAGAACTCGCAGACCTAGAGGGGCAGGGAGAAATACATGGGAGATGCTGCACTCCTGGGTGCAATTGCATCACCCGTCCCTTTTAAGCATCTTTTTGGGGCATCCTCTTCTCCGGGGAGGAAATCCCACTGTCCCTTCCCATTCCTGCCCATCTCGCCTCCTCACCTCTTGGGGAAAGTTTGGTGCTTTTTTGGTCCCGGCCACGAAGTCAGCCCAAACCAAGGGTCCCACCAACACAGAGGTGTGTCGTTCTGTGCTACAGCCACCAGCTCATCCCTTTGGCATGGGTGAACGCCCATGTCACACAAAGCACAGCTGTGTCCCCCTGGATGGGTAGACAGAGGGGCTTTCTCTGCCAGCCCCCAAATGCGTCACTGAGCTCCAGACCTTATTCCAGGGGATAAAACCCTACAGCCTGTCCCTGAGGCCAGGTTTGCTCACCCACCATGACTATCACCAGACAGCGTGCAAGCTATGATGCTCAACCTTTTAAAAAAAATCCCTACATTGATTTTTTTGTTGTTTTTTACTGGGGCTCTCTGTCCATCCCAATTCCTGGTCTGTCTGGGGAGGTGGAGGAATGGAAAGTGCCCTTTCCCCTCCTGGCCAACCCCCTTGGGCACCTCTTACCAGAAGTTCATAGGACCATGGTGTCCAGAAACCCAGTCTCTTGGGGTTTCAGCTCTTGGGGGTGATGCTGAAGAGGGGACTGGGTATTTCAGGCCACCCTGGGGGACGGGGGTAGCAAACCCATGGGCTTGGGGGAACCGCTGCTGGCTGCTTCCCCCCACCACTCCCCTGCCCTCCCCAGCCCCCT
>Ga0181612_175864_pt1 | contig 29260 bp, 14 predicted proteins | sample HoacroProtozoa21_FD_119630 | JGI IMG/M metagenome (GOLD analysis project Ga0181612, IMG submission 119630) | Hoatzin crop microbial communities from Cojedes, Venezuel. Combined Assembly of Gp0051906, Gp0051904, Gp0051908 | reverse complement strand
TTATCATTTTAATAAAAATCTCATTTAAAAATGCAAAGTGTATTTGTGAGACCCACTTTACACTTGCAAAGGGTACAAGTTTTGCAGAATAAAGCACATGCAAAAATGTGCAGATGAAAATAAAACACTACAGGCATTTGCAAACAAAACATATTATATATACAACGTTCCACAGAAAATAAATTTCCTGGTATGATAGTCTCACACCCATTTTTTTAAATGCTAAGATCTCAGCCTCTCACAATTAGCTAATTTCTGATGAATTATATTACACTGAAAAGGAACAAAATGTAAATTAAATGCTCCGTAGTGAAAATTTCTGTACTTTTATCACACTCTGTATCACCCTTCCAACCTCATTTTGTTGGCTAGGGCAAAAGGCATTTTCTAAAGATGCTCCTCTTAATGCCAAGTGTGACGTACTGTGTAAATATGATACTTACACTATTTCTTAGATCTTTCAAAACAAGAAATGTATATACACTGTTCTGAATGGGACTGCTGCTATATGCAATTCGCATGCAGAAAAGGGAGGCTAGGACACAATTCCCCTAATGCGTTCCAAACGTCTTCCCTCTATCTCATTTTTGTGGTTCATGTACAGCACCTTACAGTGCAGACAGCTCGCACTGCCAGGCACAGCAAGAGCCCGTAAAGCCTGAGTAAGCCTCAAGATTGATCTGACAATGGAAACAGCAGATCCAATGTATCACACATTTACGTGATCAACTGCATTGGTAACAGAATCTGAAATTGAGATGCCACACATTGTCACTGGAGATAGCAATGTCTACTGCAGTCAGATGCATAGGACTGATTAATTTATAATCTATCATAAAGATTTCTTAAACATGGAACTCAAGAATAGCCCGAACTAGCAGATTTGGACTTGTCTTCTTCTCTTGTACTTTATAATATGATAAATAGGAATGGGATATGGTCAGGCGGTTAAGTGGATTAAATGTTATCTTTTCTCCTCTGAGATCACAGTAGGAGGCCTGACTGAAATGAGTTGTCAGGTCAGTTCCCCAATGGGTATTTTATATCATAAAACCATCACTTATAACTGAATACTGATATAAAAGGCAATATAGTCTGTTCCCACTCTAGGGAAAACCAAGATTGACTTAGAAGTGAAAAATATGCTTCCTCCTTATTGAAAGGGTGGTCTCTCTAGGTCACCTCAAGGTCACTTCTGAGGCTGCGTGGTAAGAGTTCTTACGACAACTGAATAATAACTTACAGTCGAAAAACATAAATAACAAGTTCAACTGACAGTGCAGGCACTTCTCCAACCTTCACAAAATGCAAATACTCTGTTCTCTATCTAAAATATTACCTGTATCTAGACATAACTGTGCGCTGTGCTGACAAATCTCAGCCCATGCATATACTTTGATTATTTACAATTACAAGGCTATCATCAGCAACAATGTGGGGGTTTTGGTTTGGTTTTTAATCTGAAGAACCACCAGATTTTTAGAGAAATTTAAAATGTAAAAGTGATGTGAAACTTTGAATTATTAACGAAAAACGTCGCTAGTTATTATATGGCATCTTAAGTCAATTTAGGAAAGCAGATCCCATTAATTTTAACTTAAGTTTCCAGTGACTGATCTTACAACTTTTGTTTTCTCTCCCAATGAACTTCAGGAAGTTCAGGAATCTTTTTGTATGCAACATTCTTGATTGACCATCTGTATCAAAAAGCATCACAGCCAAAGCTTTTTTTTTAAAAAAAAAAAAACAAAATAAAAAAATAAAAAAATAAAAATCAATCACCATGAATGATCACAACTCCAGCTCCAAGTATGGAGAATTAATTGCTCTCAGAAAACTGCTTACAATAAATTCAATACCAAAAAAAAATACCAACTCCAAAAAAAACCCCACAAAAAACCCAAATCCACTTGAAAACATAAGAAAATAGGCGGGAAACATATAAATTGCAGAAAGTTGCCATTTACTTAGAGCTGGATCTGGAGAAAACAAAAAAGATAGGTTTAACTTTGTTGCGCTTGTTGCTGTCTGTGAATTATTCACTCAGCCTAAATATGAAATCAAAATGCCTGAGTACTCATATTGAAATGCACAATCTTTTCCTGTTAAGTGAAAATATGTTTGCTGCGGAAGGATTGCCTTCTGCACAGAAGGTTAGTTTAATGTTTTGGCAATCGAAACGAAATCTTCCAAGTGGCTACTGCTTTACTTTCAAAGAGTGTGCCGATTATATTTGTAATGATGGACTTGGTGCTTTTCTTTCCACATTCATGTACCGCATCAAGAGGCCCAAACGGCTAAGAGTGAAATTTTAACTTTGGTGTTCTACAGCTTCTTCAGCATTATGTAAAGAAAGAGAAAACGAAAAAATATAATGCTAAAAGCCACCCCCCTCATTCTACCCCAAAGACCTCCCAAAATCCTGAGGGCAGGCAGTTATGTATTTTATCCAGCTATGTTCCACAAAATCCAGCTACAGAAGATCTGAGTGCATCAAATAACCCTAAGGCAAATAATAAAGAACTTCCATAGGCTACAGAATGTAAAGTATAAAAACCTAGTGCCACTGATGCCAACAAAAAGGTTGACCATCAGCATTCAGCAAGAGCACATTTCTACTCAAAGTTTTGATACAATGCAAACTACAGGTATATTTGAAAGGGCAGAAGTTGTATTTTTATACATAAATGAGAAGTGCTGATTTTGCAAACCAGCTTCTCACAGACGAGTTTCTAAAGCCATCTAGAACAAATGCAAATCAAACTAAGGTCTGGATTGGGCTACGTTTCCTAAACCGTAGGACCAGCTTCACAGCTAGTTCTGTTCAGAGAACCCACTGGGCTACTGAACCATCTTTTTTCTTAACTGTGTTAACTTAGCTGCATTTTAAAGGACAGATGACAAAAAGAGAGCCACAACGCACAAAAAAAAAAAAAATTTCATTTCAGTTACCTGTGACATCCTGGTTTATCAGATAAAACGTTGGCTCTAGGAACAGAACTATTTATTTCTGCAATCTCTTAAAGTTTTAAATAAACACTTTGTTCAACAATAATGACTTCTGATACCTTTCAAATGAGTTCACAGGCTTGTAATTAAACTGATTATTAAGAAATAATTACTGTGAAACAAGAAAAGAGACGTAAAAGAGCATAAAAAGGCCAGAGAATAGTCATAACTACTTTTAATAAAATAATAGACCCGTAACTACTACAGAACATGCTGTACAATTCAAGCCCACTACTCTTTTGTGAAGTCCAAGCTCAACTAATCTGAAGGGCCAGCTCAATTAGCAGCTTGAGTAGAAAAAAATGCCTGTAATTCCCTAAATAAGCAGCAGGAAAAGTGCCAAGACCCTTGCAGAAGTACAGCTAGTGCATCTGCAGAAAGAGCAAATTTCAAAGGTTTAGATTTTATGATGGGAAGACAAAGCACATAAGTCTTTCCTACTGCCCTGCACATGTGTAGCTGATCAGCTGTGTGGATTTAGGGCTCAGGTACAAATCGAGGCAATGGATTTCTTTGCTCAGCTCTGCTTCACAACAATTGCCTCACAGCAAAGCCACTTCCCCTGACTTTGCACCATTTATCAGGACATAGCACTCAGACAGTAAATTGGATGATTGCATTTACTACTTACTTTTTAAGGGCTTGATAAAACAGAAAATTTTGCTTGGGCTTCACACCTCTAAAACCCAACAAAAGCTTCAGAAGACCCCAAAATGAAATTTTTGAGTCAGCCATCCTCCATTTTTGAATGGAAGCCACTTACTGTCTCACTCAATTTAAGCCCATTGTACTAAAAGGGGGAGACCTGCTATATAACGGTCAGCCCTTTCCCTCAGGAGATAGTGATTCATAATGGGAGCTGGACTAATTTTTCAAAGGATGCATTTAATATATGCTGTGAATGTGCAATTAAACACCCAATTGAGTATATGAATATTTAGAGTTATTTTCCCAAGAGAAAATTAAGCCTTCAGTGTTACTGAAGATAACAGGACTACGTACCCAGTAAAATAGCTGAGAATTCACTGTTTCAGCAGTGGGAATTCAGAAACCTCTGTATCAATCCAGAAGAGAAAGACAGAATTGAACCTACAGCCAGGAATACAAGTATGTCTGCAAAATGGCAATGACTTCTCAAAACATTCAAGGGAAATTCTATGGCATCAGAAATGCAGAATAATCGATATCTGCTTTTGCTCATTAACTTACATGTCCCCTTTGTTTGCTCTGCTAATAGCACATTTCTCCTTCTGTTCAAACCAATCCAGGGTTTTGTAATGGAAAAGGAAATGAGTAATAACTAAAAGTCCTTTTACTGATGCAACCAAAACGTTAATTACTTGAGAATACTGACAAGCTGTGCTACAATTATGCTTCCTTCCAGACATCAATTGCTTTTCTCCTACCCCACCCCTTACATATTCTTCATACTGCTTGCAAAAATCAAATTACTTTCCCCCATTTATACTGTATATAGAAGGAATTCTCACTCTACTTTTATTTACAGCAGCACACTTGACTAAAGGGATAAGAGAGAAAGTCTTTGTCAACTATTTCATATTCATTAGGACAGATGTGGATTGGATTTATAAGATGGCAAAGCACTGGTATTGTTCCACTTTTCGGTGGTACAGGTCACAGTACATAATCCTTCAAACACTGGATTAAGTACAGGGTAAACTGAGATACTCAGTTTAAACTGTTCTGGGTAGTAACAGCCTTCTAGGAACTGAACAACAGAGCTCATCACTATTTGATTCCAATCTGCAATACAAAACTACCCTTCTGAGATTTTGTTTTTTAATCATCAACTATAGATCTCTCGAGTCAGTATCATTTCTCAGTGTTCTTTCCCCTAGTACCTCACAGAGAGGGGGAAAAAAATGTATTGCAATGGGTACTTTCATATTTTTAAATCTATACTTTAAACTAAGATTACTTATAGAAATTTAAAAAATTACTTCAGGATGAAGCATTAAGTGATAAATCTGTGGAGAGAGACTTGTTTTTTTTAACTCGGATATGCGTACTCAATGGAATAGGGGTGGATTTCTCAGTCACCCCAACAAAGACCAGAGTTATGATATCAAATCAAGGTGTCTCCAGGCTTCCCTAATTAGCTATTACGGCTTGCTCCTTCTGTTCAAAGACACAAGAAGCATTGTCACCAGTCAAAGCAGGAGGAATGTGAGAAGCTTGTCTACCAAACTCTTACATCTGATGCATTTTCAGATGAAGGAAGACCTATGGTCTTTCCTCAAAACAAACACAAATTTTCTCAGCAATCACTAAAGAGCAAAATAGCTTGTGCATCATTCCATGAATCATGAAATCAGGAAGAGGTAAACAGGTGACTGAAAGAATCATTCCAAGCACAGGGTTGATGGCAGTATGAAAGCCCAATCACATAAATAGCTTTTTGGTACAGACTATTGCCTAGCAAATTTTGTGAAGCCCTTAGTACAGAATTCTTTCATGTAGGAAGTAGAGAAAGCAGTTAAAAGAAAGCCTTCTTCAGACTGGATTATATCTATACAGATTAAAGAAACTGTTTGAGGAAGGGGAAGGTTGAGAAAACGAGTGAACTACACCTAATCTTTGGGGGGTGGCAGGAAATGAAAGGAATAGCAACAAGAGGAACTGCCTTGAAGGAGGACAGACACTCGGGACACAAGGGCTAAGGAAAAAGGACCACAAAGCAACTAGCAGTTCCTGGAAGATAAAGTAAGAACAAACCTATTTTGTAGGAATATAATTTGGCTAAATAGCAAACTCTGCATCAAAAAATCTGATCATTCTCAATCAATCAGAACTTCAGCTTCGATTACACAAGAGGAACTCTCAGAATTCTGGGAACTGAGATGAGATTTTAAAAGGATGGTAAATTAGAGAAAACCCGAGAAACAGGATGCTGTTCAAGTGGGTATTACTAGATGATCCCTTCAGATCCAAATCTCCAGGTCTAGTTTTACATGCTTCTATAACTTTTATCCATTACACCTATACGCGTGGCTCAAATTTTCAAGAATGGCTTTGGGAGGGGATATAATATCATTAAAAATCCCACAGGACTCAGGTGGGAAATGGGTATATAAAGACTTTAGACGCCTTGGAAAAAATTCATCTTACAAAAAAAACCCAAACCTCAGTAATGGTTTCGGTCCTTAATAATGAAATGTGGAAAAGGTGTTGAAGTTCCCTAAAAACCACTTTGTTCAATAGAGTTTATATAGATATATTCATATGCACACACGGTATCTATATATTCGTACGTATATACATATACACACACATATACATGTGTACATACAGAGAGGGAGGAAGGGATGGAAGGAGAGAGAGTCCTAGTTAAACGGAGATTTAAAATGTAATCTTCACAGTATAACTATGTGCTAGCCATAAAAAGTACCAGAGGAAAAGAAATAAACAATGTAGACAGTAGAAAAGTGAAATTACTTTTTCCAAAGTAAACTTATTTAAAACTAACACAGTGATTAAGGAGAAGCCTTTTTGCAAATTGCCTTTATTCTGGGAATCTATAATATTTTCCATTTAGTAAATCCTTACCCGTAAGTGCCTGCCAATAACCTCTGCACAAACATGCAAGCATCCACATTCCTAAACTTCATGACAGTTAAAAAGCAATTTTATGAATATTTATGAAGGCAGTAAATTATTAAAATAAATACAGATATTTACACATTAGAACAACATCTTCATTTAATGGATGTGGAAAAAATGTTAATATGTGAACATTTTAAAGATGAAGTGGTTTGGCCTTCGGGGCTTTTGTTACTCTATTAAAAGTTAATTTAGGACAGAAATTATGGCTTTTTCTTGAATCCCAACCCCAAGAGATTAAATCATGATCAAGACTCACAACATTTTTCAAAAAATAAATCTGGCGATGGTATTTCCAGAGGCTGGTTATTGAAACTACTGTGCAGTTCTCCCTGGAAAAGCAGCCTTCTCCGGCTTCTTTAATGTGCTCACAGTGGCGATGTATACTCAGATGAGTTTCCTGGCAGAGGAGCTGGGTGCTAGTGAGGTGGTTTCATAAACCTTTCTGTCACCACACATTTTATACTATTGGTTCTTGTCTACCAACCCAGCAGACAACTCAAGTTGCTCTTTCTCAAGAGGGTGTTCTACATCACAGAAGTGATTTGCTTAATCACTAGTAACAAATTTCATCATCTTTCCCCACGTTTATAGATCCTCCCGATTCAAGGACATCAGTGAGTCTCCTCTGACCTCCTGTATGTAACCGGCTACTGAAGTTCACCAGTGACCCCAACAACCCAAGTTCCACCAAAACACAAATTTTCCTTCTAGACAGAACTGCAGGAGGCAGTCACTTTCAATCTGCAGGTGTGAGGAAGCAAGTGTTCTACCTTTTTTACAGTAGTTAATTCCAGAAGTTCTGCTTCACTTCTGCTCTGTATTTGTCTTGATTCAGTTTTCTCCTTAAGAAAGTTTTTCTTCTTCTTTAATCCGGTTCCCTCATTATTCAGAAACAATTCAGCTCTTAGAAGTGTCCCAAACTAGTCACAAGATCCCTTTAGGAGTAGCCATAGTAGTTTACAACTTTTCTTTCTGTCTGTTATTCACAGCACTGTGAATAATTCTTGCTAAAGAGAGGCAGAGATTGCTAGCATCGTGCCTATTCCCATCTACTGTGTCATGTGAGTACTCCCTGTACGCGTCACTCCTCGGGCCACTGCCTTAGTTTCTGTTGCTATAGGAAATTGTCACTCCAGGTGCTGGGAGTAGTAAATTCCTACACCTTTCAGCTGTGTGTGAAAACGACTCTGCCTTTGCCATGCTGTAACTTGCTCCAGCCCTTAAAGCACTGCTACCATTCTTTTCTCCCACTTTTAATATTGATTTTATAATAGACTACAGAGTCTTGCTCCGTTACTGATCTTAACATTGCCATATCAATGCTAAAGTCCTTTTCTAAACCTCCACTCCACTCTGATTTATACATACAATAATACATATCCTTTTTTTATCTATTCTTTTTATCACAGTAATGCAAGCTCTACCTGTTATTTTCCCCAAAAGTCAACGCTCTTTGTAAAACTTTGCCCTGCTGTAAAGGTAGGGTCCACGTTCTTTCTTTTTATATGTATAACTTACCATGTGGCTGTAGTAACCTACACTTTATTTCAAAAGGTCCAGCTTAAGGGATCGAGCTGTGTCTGTGTGGCTCTGCCGATACTCTAGGACATGTGCCCACCACCACAGCTGCTGCCCCTCTTGCCCTGATCAGAGACTACATTCTGTGTCAGTGGAACAGAAATACAACACTCCCAATAAAATCTGAAAATCAAATTCAATTACAAAAATAACTTAAGGTCAGATTTCTACAAATTGTTCTCACAAAGCAGCTTAAATTTACAAACCTTACCAAATTTAATCAGAATTATATTAAGGCTTCAACTGCACATTCTAACAGCACATTAACTTCAGGCTTTTCTGTATACTCCAAATTCCCTGCATATTCCAATTCCTTGTTACTGCAGGCTCTGAACCCGATCTGCTGTTTTCAGTGTGTCTGAAGACATAAGAAGTAGAAGCTCCAAATTACGTTCAACCTTGATCCTTCCCCAAATTTTATACCCTACCCAATCTCCATCAAAACACCAAATGAAACCTCTAAAGCAAAAATCTTGTCAGTAATACAATTATTTTTCCAAATTTTCAAATTTGTATCACTTGGGCTTAATTCTGTAAGTTATCCCATTGTACATCAAGCTGTTTTCTACCAGCATATATTTCTTTCTGTTAATGTGATGGAAAGACAAAGGAAATGCTGTTCAGTTTTCGTGGTGAGTTTTCTGCCAGAAGCAGTTTATCATTTCTTTCAGGCTTTTTCCAATGAACTCTAGATGGAGAGAAAGAACAGTCGAGATTTAAAAAAGAAAAGGCAAATTAAAAACAAAAAAGGGGAAAATCGGAAAAACACATGAAAAACAGCAGTTGATGATGGCAGTTAAAGAGAGAGAGAGGCAAAAAGCATAGCCATGTGAGGGAAAATGCAAAGCTGAGAAACAGAGACACGATTAGAAACTCTGTTATGAAGAAGAAACTTCAGCACAGGATCTATAAAAAACCAGACTGAGATATTCATATAATATAAAGTAATAATAATGAGAAATTACAGAACATTATCATGTGAAAAAATACAAGTTAAATACAGAAGTTAGAAAGAAAACAAGTAAGAAGAGATATATCTATAGCAACAGCTCTGGTATGAACTACCATTCTGTTTTAATGTTATGTAAAACCAAGCACGTGGAAGAGAGAGATAAGGAAAATACAGGCAGAGGGAAGTATCTGCCGAAACGGAAATGTGAGACTCGGTAAGTAGAGAAACATAAACATTAGGGGGGAAAAAGGATACAAAAAGTGGATTCAGTGGTGAGATACTGGGCCCATTTAAACCAGCAGGACTTGCTGTTTAAGGCAAGTCTCTTTCACTTTAAGTATTTCAAAGATGAAAGAAGAATCTATTTCTGGTATCTTCCCATGTATTTCCTCAAACTTCTAATAGCTTACAATTATTTCAGAGCCAAAGATACTCAATTTATATTCTAAAAAAAGACAGTTTACAACCTCAAAAAGAAGAAGCAACAAATAAAGGGCAAACCTCCTATCCACGTGAGCAGAACACAAAAAATAGGTCTGAGGAGCTGTATTTTTAGCTCAGATCCTGAGCGTGCATTCAAAGTCAACCTCCTGATCACACCACACTTTGGTCCATATTCTGTAACAGTCTCTGAATGCGCAAAACGAGTCCTTCTGGAATAGCAGATGGGCACCAGAAGTGCGGCTAACACACCTCAGCCACCGCTTCGCATCTGCTTCTTGGGACCAGAATACAGCCAACTCGGACTAAAAGTTCCTGAGCTGCGCCCTGTCCTCAGCACTAACTGTCCTGCCCTACTCCTTCAGGCTGCACTACTGGCTCATTTAGACCTAGTAAGTGCTTACAGGAACACCAACTAAACCGGTAAGAATTCCATCTCACAGACACTTCAGACAGTGCTGTTACAGCAAACTGCATCTTCACCAAATTCCTCTTTGTGAGCCCCTGTTGCTATTTCATTGCTTTCGCCAAGTCAGGGGTGCAACACAGCATAAGATCTCTTGGTGGAAAAGATGCACCACAGCCGAGCTCCAACAATGACAACTGACCTTTCACAGGCATGGTTAGATTGCATCTAAACAATTTAAATACACAGCTAAAGCTTCCCAGTTGAAATGGCATTTTTATTGAGACAAATATTATTCTCCTACAGAAAAAATATTAAGAGGTTATTTTCTGAACCAGTGTTGAGGTCCCGATCGTGCTTTCTATGGCCAACAGAGCAGATCCTGATTCTCTTAATTATAAGTTCTGGAGTCACTGGTTTTTTTATAATTGCTTTTGTGAATTGGGAATGAATTGTTTAAATATTTATTGGGCTAGTGTATCTTCTGAAAGGCAAACCAGCATTTTTGTTTATAAAATATTTGCAACAGAAGACAGTTACTTGACATTTAGAGTTTAAGTGTGGTTTGTATGTTGAGTCTATTATGTCTAATGGGCAAGTGGACTAGAGAGCTCCATCTCTGAACTCTCTGCCAGCGCTGCAGTTGGAGGAGAACGAACAGACATGCACTTACCTACGTACACCCCTCCCCATGCACAACTGCAACCAAAGAAGAAGGAAGGAGGGAGTGGAAGAAAAACATGGTTCTGGGTCTGAACTGGTGGTAACCCACCCACTGACCAGTAAATCCCGGTGATTTTACAGGAGTGACCGATCACTGATGGCAGGGGGAATATATGCCTGCCTGCGCATCTCAGGGTAGTTTGCTCACACATTTTATGCAGCGGAAAACACCACAGAAGTTAACGCTCTTTTCCAACTCTCAGTCCTTTCTTCCCTCTGAGGTGGTAAGGACCACAGATGGAACCAAGGTGGCAAAGGCACCTTCTCCACAGAGCAATGCTGTATTGTGTCATGAGGAAATCAGGTCATAATGTCATTTCTTCAACAAATCTATTAACAGTAATGCTAGTCCTCCCATGGGTAACTACCTCGCACTCTGAGTGCTGGTGGCAGCAGCCCCACAGCAAGGCCCAAAGTGCTGACCTTCAGACAGAGCCCGGTGGGACTGGAAAGCCCCACAGAAGCCTGAGGTCAGGCGAGCACACGCCGTGCTCTGTCTCCACTCACAGCACGCTTCGACTGCAGCCAGCCGGCCAAGTACTGCATGTCATTGTGCAGAAACAAAAGATTTCAGTCCAGTGTTGTACGTACATTTTTAGCAGATGCAGATCCAACTATTCCTGATCTCAGTCGCCCCACCTCCCCCTGTGCTTTATTATTTCTTTTAGGGATTTCTTTATTTGCCAAAAGGCTTACAGTACATCCAGAGAAAATATGGCATACTACCAGGGCACTGTAAGATATGCAGCAAAATAAATAACACGTAAAAGCTGCCGCAGATTGAACTGGCTAGTATTAAGGAAGAATCTGAATGCCTGTAAATCCTGCCTTATTGGGACAGAATGAGAAAGTCCTTGTTTTGGTATTTTGGAACTGCAAAAAACACATACATAATTCAGCTAAAGTGCAACAAGCACTAACCTTATAAAGCAAAGGTGATTGTCCTAGCTTTAAAAGTGCAATTTTTTTGGTCACGTTTGTAATGGCTTGAATCCGGATCAAGTCTTCCACGGTCCCATACTGTACATCAACGAGTTCTGCCTGCAAAGAGAAGACAAAATTCAGAAACAACGCTGTCTGCATAAACGGAAGCACCTGAGTAGAGTGCTGCAATCACCTTACCCCCACCTCCGAATCAGGAGTAACTGGAATAACAAAGTGCTTGAGAATTCAGAGAGATAAATTTGTATCTTTGCAGTTTTCATTCATAATTCATCAGCTGTGACAAAAACCCAATGTTTTTTTGCCACTGGTCATAGTAAGCGGTGCTGATTCTGATGAGAATTTCCCCTCATTAGCTATGGAAACGTATTTAAAACCATGTAAGGGACACTAACTCACCTGTTAATTCTCTTAAACGGAACTAGAGTCTTGTAAAGCATTTCAGAAAACGAGTGAATGATTATGTAGGTCACTTATGAAAATATATAGGTAATACTTACTCTACCAATATATAGTTTCATTATGTGGTCTCCTATGGCTCCTGAGCAGCCCACTTAACTACTGAAGTATTTTCTTACAATCCATCAGTTATTCAAACATTATACTTTGATAACCATAGTGATAACAGACTACACCGCTCTGACACGTAAACATTTCTATTAATACATGTTTTAAAATTATTTAGAGTCACTTCCAACTAAACTAAAACTGGTCAGAGCATGAAGATCTTCAGCTCTTCAGTTAGGACATTTCAAGAATATGTAGTAAAGGTCTAAGTTATTATAATATGTCAAGCATTGGCAGTGATGGAAAAATACTGCAAGACATGTCTTCAAGGATTTTTTTTTCATATACGGATATATATAATTTAAGAATGACCAAGGGCATTTCTGTCACACATTTATAGCAATAAATTCTGGTGGAGATCAAGTACGAGGATAATCAGTCTTGTACATTATTATTTTAGAATGTTATGGAGCTCTCAAGACATGATCGAGGACATTCCGGAACCTCTAAATCCCTGCACAGTGTTCACATAAAACACAAATACAAGAAGACACAAGAATACTACATCAGTGTTTAAAAATTAAAATAAGAGGAGCTGTAGAAGATGGAAAAGTCTCTCTTTCAGTTCAGTTTTGGTAACTGAAGTATGGACTCCTTGCCAAAGGCAACAGTTCTGATTTGGGGCATCTCTACACAAACTGTTTACAGTCTAGCAACAGTTGGTGTGGATATCTAGGATGTGTGAAATCTTACTAGGTTCACGAACATGGGTATTTTAGTAAAATATCTACCCTTATACAACTGTACCTGAATATTCTGTCTGGGTTTGCAACTCAATATTTAAGTTGAAATCATACAAAAATTTTGCCACAGTTCCTGTCTTCTTAAAAGTATTCTTTTATATTTTCAAGTTAACACGTCATCAGTGCTGTATAAACCAAGTATTTGGAAAGGTCACCCAAAGTGACAACACTTCTGGAACAGGCAAACATCAGATTTAACACAAAATACTGATCTGTAGGAACAGAAAATCTTGCACTTCATACCGTTTCTTCTGAAATACGTGAGGTTTTTAGTACCTAAAGAACTTGAAAACTGTATCATAAGAAAATTCAAATGGTGGCTACAGGCTGAAATACAAAATAATTTTTTTCCTGTGTGATCATCATATTTGAAAAGTATGTTGAAATCAGTGAAGAAGTTTTTATAGTAGCAGAAGCTATTTTATATTTTACCTAATCTAATGCCTCTGGTTGTAGAGAGTTCACCCCAAATAAGCAAAGGGCATTAACCAGTGTACTTCCTTGAAGTTCACACTAATTTTACGTCATTCTGTAGATCTCAGCTTTATTTTAATGTGTACCTACAGACGTGTCAATAGATATGCTTTAGTGCAATGATTATTAGACTCTCAAAAGTCTTACGGCTTGAGAGGTTACTTCTAGGCCGATTTCTGGGGAGACGTCTAATCTATTTCCTTTGGACCCAATGCCTTTCCCACTCACCCTCAAGCAACAAAAATCAGAGCTTTCATCATTCGTATGAGGGAAACTACACTGAGTATTCCTGAGGTAAAATCAATACACAAGGACAGAACACAATGAAGTATCAAACCATTTACTTCTACGGTATGCCTGTGTGAAATTGAGATCCCTGCCCGTCTACATTAATGTGCTCCTTCGCTTCACATCATTTTCGCTAGCTGCTTCTTCAGGGTACTATCCACTGCTCTGTAAACAACAAAACTCCATGTTTGCACGATTATTAATGCATTTAGCAACTGTCCTTGGATGTTCGTAGTTAATTTATGGATGCAAACTGCATCTTCAAGGGCTGCTCACTGGTCTTTCCTAGGCAACATATGAGCTCAACGAGAGCTGGCTGAACAAAAAGCCCTACAAGAGCACAGCTCATTTTTTAATTATGTGAGAACCAGAACTTGACTCCCTGCTGCCCCAAACACTCCTCAAACCATGTTCTTTGCTCCAAATGTTAAAAGTAAGCCCCAATGGCAAAGCTATTAAACACATTCATACATTGAGAGTACATGTAAGAACTCATTACATAATGAAAAAGCAGCTGGGTAGAATATAACAAAGAGTTACATGTGCTTTCATTACACTTTTCCCACATGAAGGGTATGTCAAAGCTCAATATATTAGAAGTCTTTCTTTTGCACTTGCCTGAAAATAATTATGACCTAAGCCTCTTGCTACTGTCCAACTTTAGGGGTACTTGCACACTCATATTTCACTGTAACTTTGAAGTGGTTTTCTTCTCACCACAAATCTTTGACCCTTAATTTTACCTTTTTGGGAACCATGAGTAAAAACACTGCACATGTCTACCAAAGTAAGTTATCACATCCTGGTAACATCACATACAGCCTAGCAGCTGGAGGTTTGCACAGCTAATCTCAAATCTAACTTCAGTTAAAATGAAAAAAAACAGAACAAGATCTTCTCTTGAGTAAAGCTACACATGGCTTCTCCCCTCCTAAACAAAGTCAATAACTCACTGGAAGAGTTTGGAACAAAGTCTCAACATTTTTGCAGTACAGTCCAGAAACTAATGGGTAAATATTCAATTATAACAATAGTTTTAAAATTTATTCCTACACCTTTCTTTCTTCTATATTCGAATATTTTAGTAAAATTTGTAATAAAAAGAAAAATACTTTGCACTACTTAGTAACATCTAACCAAATAAAGTACAGCAACATGAGCTCAGAGTGGTCAGTTCTGTTTTTATTCACTACACTGGGGCTCAACTAACTGGACTCTTTACTTCTAGTCTAAAATAAAATACTGAAAAAATACACCTTTAAAATAATGTTAAAGACTTCTACTGAATCCAAAGAGTTCAATAATCCACTGAGAAATTAACATTCCATTTATGTTGCATGAAGTCCTCTTATTGTCACAACATTCCTAACACTTCCAAAAATGAATACAGACTAAATTTTCTTTTTTTACTTTTTTTTAGAAATGCTTACTACATGACATTATCCTCATTTCAAGCATTCCAGATTTTAAAAAAGCAAAATACCCCAACTCCAACTACCCATATTTGATAAACTACTTTCCTTTGGTAGGATAATACTGTTGCAAAACAAAAGAGAACTCATCCTTTTATGAGGTTCCGAAAAAGAGCAGTTGTGTAGTTGGTTTAGATATGCAAGGGTAAATCCTCTTACCCTAAAACTGGGAAACTGCTAAAGAATGCGTTGTTTTATCCATTTGAATTGGGTACTTACTCCTCGAATTGTTTCATGCTATGCTGTTTGAAAGATATGACTATTTAGGAACAAACTGCAATGTGCAATATGGAGTTCAGTAGTATTCCCCCATGCATGAAATGAAGTAGGGGTAGGTAATAAAACAAACATTTTTTAAAAAGGTAATTATTTTATGTTAGACTTCTTATTAGTTTCTAAGTCCCAAGATGATGCTCAATGAGTTGTAAACATTCCATCTTAAAAACTATGATAAAATCCCCCCGAAACAGAGAAGACAAGCACTTTGAAAACGCCATAATGAAGACAGTCAAGGATCTTTTCCCAATTTCTTCTACTTATCTCCAAAGTGAAAGAAAATAAAACAGCACACTTCATCCAGTCATGGATGAAAAAGAGTAAGATGGGTCTTGGAAAGGAAAAGTATGAAAAGTATGAAGCAGGTAGCAGCTGGGGTCTTGAAGATGCTGGATACTATTTTAAAACTTTGCTTTCTTTGCAAATGCGGAGTCAATTAAAAAAATGGGTAAGTTAAATAAGTAAAAAGTAATAACGGAAATACACTTACCATGTCATATTGTTATCATTCAGTCCACCTGAATGAGGAAAGGAATTTAATAACAGTATTATCCATCTGTATCCAACGCACTGAGGCAGATTGTGGCTGATTTGCCAAGGGCACACAAGAATGGAAAAAAAACTAAGGGAAAAACCCACAGAAAAAAACCCCTCCAAGCCAGCACACCCAGGAAGGGATGTTTCTCACAACCACCAAAATGCAGACGGAGTCAGCGCAGGTAAGAAGCTAGCTCTTGAATGCATCTGCCCTAGCTAGCAAGGCTGGGAATCACGGGGTAGAAAAACAGCACACCTAAGCAAATACTTCTACTATTACTTCTTGAGAGAATACGTTAAGGTCAGCAACCTCCAAGAAGTCTTATCTGCAAGGTGTAAACCTATACAGAAAACAAAACCAGAAGTAGCACACAGACTGGCTGTGGTGGAAAATCTCTTTGTAATGTTACCTGTTGTCAGCGCCACAGCTCAGTAACCTCAAATTATGAATATATTTTATCAAATACCAACCTGTTGACTAACACTAATGAACAACTTCTACATAAACTATTTGGGAGGTGGGGACCGTAGACACAGCAGCTATGAAAAGGACCGATACTCCATAGCACAGTCAAACTCCTATACCTGACAGTTCTGTCCTGCCCACCTAAAGAGTGTCAGAAACGGACGACCTAAAAAAACTCCAAGTACTGATGAAAACTAAATATTAAATGCTTTGTATACATTTAGGATTCCTTATTCCTCAGAATTAAGACAATTTCTCCAGAAAGCACATATCTAATCCTAGAAGTATCAAGCCCTCAGTTCTCTGACTGTTTAGATTACTACATGCCCTTCTTCCACTCAAGTCAATGCCCTTTATTTGTCCTTCAACATTCAGCTACTACTTTCAGGTTGTTCACAAAGAAAAAGGTAACAAACATCCAATACATGATCAATCACAAGTAAATAACCTTCAACTAGTCATCCTGCCTAAAGTAAAACTCCAAAACGTATTTGCAAATTGTATCTGAGAAAATGGCAGTCTGCAATCAGGACATGAGGCTAACTTTAATTAAACACTTCACTATAATTTATTTGCACAGTTCTGAAATTGAGGCTGAAGGCAGCATTCAGCAGAGCATGAAAGTAAACTGAAGCTGGCTGTAGATCAAAGCTGGACATCAACAAATGCGAAGAAAGCTGCAAATATAAAACTAGCTCGTCTCTAAAATCAGAGAAAAGGAAGGGGGGAAAAAATGGGAGATAACGGAGCTGTGCCCCAGTACGCCAAATCGTTTGTTGGTGTGCACTCTGCTACGCTTTCTGAGAGGAGCTGCTGCTCCCATTTCAGCCAAAAGCATCCCTCTGATAATCAGGGAATCACAGCTGTCTCCCTGTGATTGCTAACCACCCAAGCCTTCGTCGTGGTCCTATTGAGCATGTCAGAATCAAAATAAACAGCCATAGCCAACTGTCATATACTTACTGCATTTCTACATAAATGTTACTATTCAAAGTTATCCTTCAAACTTTGCCCTTCACTTGGTTCCAGGCAAGAAGAGGGACAGAGAGAGACCTTCTGTGTTTGTGGGTCTTGCGGCACCCATCCAATGACTGTCTCTAGTTCAGCTGCAGTGCTGAAGGTCGAACTAAGAAAATGAGTGCCTAACTATTGATTTCTTCTACAGTAATGACACACGATCTGTAGATGGTCAGTCTGTTCCTTCGTGGTTAGGACTCGCTGATGCCAAAGGCATCATGAAGTAAGTTTTACTTTATGTTGCTAGGCTCAGCATCACCAGCAGAGGAAGAGATCTGAGAAAGCACGACCAAGGGTATAATTCAACATTTAGTAAAATAAAGACAAGTCAGACATAAGACAAAAAAAAATCAGGAAAGAATCTGAGAGCAAATTTTAAGAGAGTTGTCAAGGGTTTTTTTGATATGAAAGAGTAATGTTTTTTAGAGTTGCTTTTGCTACAAGACAAAAATTCCTTTCTTTAGAACTTAGTTTTCATACAAACACCATAATCCATTGTTTACAATAATTTCACAATAACACTATCTTTGAAATCCCCTGGTGAGCTTTCCACTCTCTATCTTCTTCTTGAAAAATTCGGTATAGGGCTTCAAAGTCCAGCCATGCCATTTTCTGACAGCAAGTATTACTTACTATGTTTTGTGTGTCCTGTGACACTTGGCCATTCCCAAACTGAGAAATCTTGTAGATAAATTCAGGGTAATCACAGAGAAATGCCTCTGTGATACCCTGCAAATCACTAAACTGCATATTTGAAAGTAAATTCCCCTATGTTCTTGGCCAAATTTGGACACTACTTAGCCAGACTCTATTTCTAGTAGCACACGATTCCCTATCCTTGAGCTTCTTTTTATGCCTTATTAGAAAACTGGAATGAGAAAAATAATCTCATGCCTTGAAAAATAATAACCTAATGCATTTCCAAGCAACTGTCTGAGGCCAGCCAAAAAGAGATGATTTATGCAATATGAATTTGAACATGCTACCTGAGCCCAAAAAAGCAAATCATTACCATATCTGCATTAACTGAAGCTGATTTTGCTCCTTACAATAGTAAGAGATTCACCTGACCGACAGTGTCTGAGCAGATTTAAATCACAGAGCTTCAATATTGCTCCACACAGCAAGATACATGTGTGCATGGTCATTAAATATGGAGTGTTTTTTACCGGCAAGCACTCCTCTCTTCAAACAGATCAATGACATTTTTTCTTCGTGGTTGTTAGCACCTTACTCTAGAAGTTTTCCTTTTTTACTTCAGTATTCTTACTCCTACAGTAAGATTCCAGAGTAACTCAATATGACTCACCGTGTCAGCTTAGAGTCAAAAAGGATTCTTCGTGTTGAGTTTTTATCACATAAAATTGCACACTGCATTGCAATGACAGCTAAAACTGTAATTTGTACCAAAACAGAAGGAAAAAAAGACTTTCCTTAACCCCAGTTTGATAGAGTTGGGCCTTGCAGACCGAACTCAGTCACAGACACATTTTACACCCTCTCTCTTCCCCCTCGGCCTTTCCGTCCAGCTAACATAGCTCCGTTCCCGGCACGGCTCTACTGAAGCTTCTCCTACAGGTTGCTTTTGCTGTTCCAGTGTCATTTTGGAAAGACACTGGGGTTTAACTTGCTTGCTTGCTTTTTACAGCTTATAGCAGTTTTTTTTCCTACCAGCTGCCAGGGAGACTGAATTCAGATTGAAGCCTTTTTACAGCCTACAGAAAAGAATCTGTTCTGTGTTTTATGGTTACAGAACCCCAGATAAATCTGGGCTGACATAGCTCAGTTCCCTGGTGATAACACTCATCCTGTAGACTCCTCCCTCTGTACCTATTTTCACATTTATTTTTCCTTCTTTTAATTCATTCATACTCCCACCCCCCCACCCTTCTCCATCCCAAATCACATTCTCTAAGTTTCCCTTTAGCAGAAGGCAAAACTCATACTTCACTATAACTTCTTAATTCATTATATACAGTGCGAGATCCAAACAACAAATCTTTTTTTTTAATCTTTTCTAATTAGATTTAAATGCAGATCTAGTTTTTAAAGTATTCTGAAATAAAACTTTCTTACTTCTGGTCATATTAAATTTATATTTGTTTATTTTAAAATCTCTAAGAACTTTGCTTCAGTTATAAAATATTGAAGGACTTGACATCATTTGATGCCGAAAACCCTATCAGAAGTTTTTATTATTTCAAACTTTCATCAAGCAGTACTGATTATTTGTCACCTCTCTAGCGACAAAATTTTAAATTCTAATAATTCTTTCTTTTATGCGTTTAATATTCTTTATCTCCCCTGCTTTTATAAGAGTTAACTGTGAAGATATTTAGTAGCATTAGTCCCTAAAGCATGAAGTCACATTGATCATACTTTCCTATGAAGAAACAGTAATCGGTATTTGCCAGCCTACTTGGTTTAGCTTATTCAGGGGTAATTATTCATACAAACATATATTTACAAATTACACAAACTAAGGATAAACTAAACAAAACAGAACTGTTCAGCTGTGATGTAGTATCTTAAAAAAATCAATCACAAGCTACATATGTACATTGTAAACTATAATGGTGTGATTTAAACCTGCCTTCAAAACATTCAGTGAAATGGCTTTCTGTCAGAATCCAGTCCCGTTATGTCAGAATTCAACAAATTCCCAAGGCCAGACTGCGGTGAGGCGGACGTTTTACTGGCTGCTCTCAGACACAAAGAATGAAAGGAAAACGTCCAAAGGCTGCAGACTGTCCTCCCTCAACAGCCTTTTTATCATATATCGAATAAAAAAACAGGCATTCCCTCCTACAGTAGCTACAACCATTAAGACATTAGAGAAGATGCTGGCACCTAGACCCGCCATACACCCAGACAGGTTCTGCAGGCTGCAGCAGGAACGGCCCGCTGGACAGCCATGGCAGGGCAGGTCCAGCCCAGCTGGGCACGGGAGGCCACCGCAGGGCTCTGGGCACTCTCCCCTTCTGCTCCTCATAGCCTCTAAGTGAAAAACAGCAAACCGTGAGTTCGCACCTACCCATCCAGAGAAGGAAAGTAATCTCCTGTCTGAAACGACAGGTCGTAAGAACAATGTCCTGTGAAGGCAAACGCTGTCTATCAAAGACAGAGTACGTGTGTCAACTGCAGTGAAAGGTTACATGGAAGTGCTTTTGAATCTAAGTAAAATTTAAATATTTCATTTTATAACTATAACACATTTGATATATTAATTTCCTAGAGAGTGGTGTTTCAACTTTGTTCCACTGTTTCACTTCTAGAGTTAGTCTGGCGGTGACAAACCAAAAATATCTAGAAAAGAGCCTTACAATTTTCAGGTTTCCAATTTTCGCTGCAATTCAGAACACATTTTGAAAAAGCGCAACTTTCATAGGATGAGAAGCCTGTTTCCCAACCAACTCGCAGACTACTGCATGCAGATTGCACTGAAATATATAGGCTAGCTGTGTTTCTATGCACACTTGCTATACAATGACATAAAACATATTTTGTTGTTACTGCAAGTACATAGATATATAAAGATAAAATAGACATCTACCTCAAAGATGCAGATAATCATGCACATGTACAAGAGGAGGTCATCCACTGCATCAAGAGAACACTCGAACTTTCAGAAATGTCAGTGAGAACTCTGTTATCCAGAGCATAATAAATGTTCTTTCACAGAGTACTTATGGCCCTTGCTTGGCCAAACATCGCGCACTTGAACACAATCAGAGAGATGCCCCACCACGCAGTGCTGTAAACACAAATCTGAGCGTTAAAGCAGCATTTTATCAAATCTGGAGAAGCAAACATGCAGTTGTTGAAAGGAAAATGACATCTTTCCCCTCTCATGTGAATTTTGTTGTTTTGAGTCATTACACAGATGTATAGGTCTCTAAATTACATCTGTAGAAAAGGGACTGGGGAAAAATAGGTTCTAAAATTACAAATACATCCAGATAACAGAAGAGGACTCCAATGAAAACAGGGAATACACTTGGGTGATAACAAATTCCAGTGGCACAAATCATTGACCAAGACAAATATAAACATAGCTCTATGTGAAAACAGCACAGCTCTACGTGATTAAACAAGTGTATATTTCCACTTTTCAGTCACTTAGCATTTGAGAAAGCAGACTTATCTTACAAGTGGAATGTAGCACGTGATTCAACTATCATACATAATAAAATTATACCAGGAAGAAAACCAAGTCCTTTGTTGTTTCAGGCTTTCAAATTTTGTTTTTAAAAATGCACTCCATATTTTCCAATTGTCATTTTGTCACTAAATATGATACTGTATCCTTCATTGCTTAGTCATCTACAGGTTTTTATGTGGCAGTACCATCTGTCTTTTCTTTCAGAAATAGCTAAACTTCATTTTCAAGATGTTTTAGTTTCATTAATACCAGCAAGGATTAATGAGAGTTCAGGATAGGCCACTTCCAGGTATCCTTGCTACAGTGTAATTAGTAGCTCACCTTTATCCTAAGTCTTTCCAAAGGTTAGGGTGAAGCTTTTCCTGAATTGTGCCAAATTTCAGAAGACACTTTGAGCACTCATCGCTGCCAAGTGTTGGCAGAAGCACCATGGGGAATTTGTGAACTTGGTTCCCGTGCTCTTAGCAGGGATGGAAAACCCAGGAGAAAAAGAGGAAATCCCATGCAAAGGACAGAAACTGCTTCTTTCTGGGAAAGGGCCCAGTGAACCATTCACCTTGTACAGTGGCGTCCCACTAAACTGCATCTCAAAAGAAAAGCTGGAAAAACGTTCACATGATCTAAAACATATGCGAAAGTCTGAAGAGATTCTGGAATCTGGACAACTTGACGGGAGCAAGGAGCAATCCGAGCGACATCATACAACCGACTTCACCGGCTAATGCAAAAGCTTTGCCGTCACCGCAGCCCGTCCGGACCTCTGGCGCTGGATCTGAACAGAGCTTCCCTCATCGTCCACGCAGCCTGGAATCCCGGTCAGCCTCTTTTACAGCAGTAGAGGAGGGCTCAGTATCACTATAATAACAGTACTTTACGGCACAGTTTTCAGTAAAAGCAGTGAGGGACACTATTACAGAACTATCCGTTACTACAGTAATCTGTACTCACTGCTTTCTCTTCACCTGTTACAATTCCTCCAGCCCAAGATGTTGAACGATCAACAAAAAGGAACTAGAAACAGGGAGCTCAGTATGCACTCTCATAAATTCTGATTCAACCATAAATTTCCCTAACATTCCATCTTCCAACATCAAGTGGTCCCTCTCCTGAATTCTAACACACACAAGGAACTAAATTCAACAGACGAGACAAAGAATGCACAATGGCTATCATTAAAAATATTCACCAGCTGTATCATCTACTGAAGAGGGTCCCTCTGCATTTCTTCACTTGTCTTTACATTTTTGGTACCCATATTATGAACACTATACATTGTGAAGAAATTATCTTCATTATCTGCAGAGAAAATTGAAAAATTACGGAAGTTTATTTCAGGCAGAGCAACTCCACAGGCATTACGACAACAGCAGTAAGATCACCAGGGACAGACGAGAACTGTAACAGTCAGTCTTACCCATCAGATCCTGAGCCTATCGCTGTCCATACTGACATAAATTCTAGATTTTTAGTTTGTGTCATTACATGATGGTAATATTTTATTTTAGCCTTAAGACATAAGAGTTTTATAGGTAAAAGAGCAACACAGACAAAGAGATCAGAAAATGTGTTGGAATAAAACTTTTGGTTAGAAGAATGATGCAGTGATTCTTTTATCAGTACCATAATTTCTAGCTTTTCATACTACTTCATCCTCTAAAATACTTCCCAAGTAAAGACTGTGCCTGGCAAGCATTGACCTGCAGTAGGAGGAACACCTCTCCTGGATGACAACGCAGCAGGAGCTTTCTTGCATATTTAAGCAGCTTTGCTCTCGAGTAGTTGAAGCCGCTGCCAGACCTCTTCTACCCTTCTTCACCTCTGCCTGTCCCTCGAAGACATCAGTGTGAAGCAGTGAATCTTACAGGAGACAAGACTAACTCTATACGGTAACATAATTCAGCGGAAGGAAGATAAATTCCTTGAAGCATCTTCTTTCTTGCACACACCTGCTCTTGAGCCAGTCACAGCCTGGTGATTGATTAGTCCCCTTCTCTTTGAACTGCAGAGCACAGGAACCTCAGAAATAGTTATGAGAATAGAACCGACATATTTCACGATTAATTCACATTCAGGCCATCTTCATGAATGAGATAAACACAGTAAGTAATATTCATTACACGAGGTGTATTTATTTGTATTTAGTGGAAGAAACAGCATATCACACAGAAAAAAGCAGGAATGCCTAATTCTAGAAAAAGGGAGGAGCAATGTATTTTCAGCTTTGTTTACTTTGCACTGATTTTTTTTATTATTTATAAGCGGATACTTCTCTCCTGGGATCGCAACTAGTGGGCACAGTCAGAGGTGCTGTATTTCCAACTGGCTTAAAAGCAAAATTCTGAACACAAGCTTTTTCTCAGGACATATTCGTCCAGCCAGTTAACAAGCTCTGGCATTCTGACAAGTCACACACACACCCAATGCTATTCTGCCAATTGCACCTGGATACCAAACCTAGACTTGCCTATGGTTAGTAACCGGGTCTGTTTTTTTAATTATTATTACTCTTTTTTACCTTTTGAAGAAGTCAGTTCTTACATGTTTTTTCAACCAGCTGTATCACAGCTGCACATTTTTTCATCCTGTTCTGAAAGGCTTTCAAAAGACACTTGCTTCAAAGGGTTTTCTCCAAGAGAGGCCTTCTTGACTTTTGGTCTTTCATACCATTAAGGCTCTGTGTCCAGGTTTATAGCATTCCTCAAAGCAGTCTCTAGAGAGGTTCATCCTTTGCTCTTTTATACCAAAATTCTTCAACAAAGAAGTCAGACAAGCCGTTAAAATCTGTCCTGACCAAATTATTCACATAATGGCAGCTTTATCCTCAACTAGTTTAGATTACATTTAAAACCGGTCATGTAGGCTTTTTTCGTTTTTTAGTAAGAACTTATTTCCACTCTTTCAAACTGATCATCTTAGAAGATATCTGGACTTCATACCACCACATCCTAACACAGGCAGGAAATCTTCAGACTTATTTTGGATTTTCAATGCTACTTTCATTTTGAAATATTAAAAAGATTTTAACAATGAGAAAAAAAAGAATCCTGTAGAAAAGCATTCAATAAGCTGATGTTATGACATTAGAAGAAAACAATTTTTAAGATTTTGACAAAATGTTGTCCAGTATCGACTGTAAAAGTTATACGGATAGATACAGATAAATCCTAAGATAAAACACATTGCTAAGGATTCAACCGATAAGATTCATTGCACTGCTCAGAAGATTAAAATAGCTGCTCCTGATTCTTATCAGCTACCAACTCTAATTCACAGGAGACACCACCATTGCTTAGATACTTTTTCTCTATTTTCAACAATAATTAAGTGCAGTAAGTCAGAAAAGTGTTTTGTTTGTTTGTTTAAATTTATTTTACTGCAGTGATTCTAACCCATATTCCCATGGATGTCTGACTGATGCCTGGGACTGCCAGGCTCCGAATCTCGTGGCCATGCTCCCAGGTACAGGACGTATATGCACTGTAAGATATAATCTGTCTTCAACTACAGATGCTTTTGTATTGCTAATGTTCCTTAAAAGGTTTTAGGATTTCTTTCTCTTCCTCAAAAATAAACTAAAAAATGAGAACAAGCAACAGTGTAATCAATATTGTATTTTCCAGTCACTCATAACTAGCACAAAGCTGAGTAGCATTTTAACCAGTTCATTATTGTTTATGCATGAAACCAGATTTTTTAAAACAATGCAAGGTCTGAGTACTATATAAATACAAAAAGGTTTTGTTAGCGTTCTCATTATATCAGTTGTAGTTGTTTCTTACGCTGTTTTTCTCATCCTAGCAATTTTTTAAAAGCTGATAATATTTGCTTTACAGTCTCCCATTAGAGGAAATTTTTGCTTTTGTTTTTAGTGTAAGCAAGATCCCTTCAAGGCAGTTTTAAACCTTAAAATTACTAGAGGAATTTAAAAGAACAAGATCACTAAAACGCAAACCAAATAGCTCTCAGCAGAAGCAGCTTTTCTCTTGGAATTCCTCCTCTGAGGAGGATATTGCCTTTGCAAACTTCAACAGAAAAAACACAGATTTGTTGTTTGTAGGCTCAAATTACCAAAGCAGATGTAAAAGAAATTACAGGGAGGCAAGAAGACAGCACTACGTAAGCAAAATGTGCCTTGTGATCTGGCAGAAAGATTTCCACTTGACTTGGAGTACTTTTGTACTCAGGTTTGCATCAAACACCATGAACAAAAAGTGGGCATGAAAGAAGAGTAACTAGGTATGTATCAACCCAGAACTGCAACTCGCCAGGTCTAAATTACACTATAAGATAATTAAAGAGAAAAATACTTCTTAGAGATCCATGCATTTACAGAAATTACTTCCCCTTGTACTCTCTCACAGTGACTACATTCAACTCTGGTTAAAAATTATGTAATTCCCATTGATTTCAATAGGAATTTTACTTGCACTAAAATCTGAATAAGCACCAAATCCATTTCACAAGTCCTCAGTGTTTGCACCCTTTTTACCATGCAAATGGAATATAAATAATGCTTATGGTTCAACATTGCTCCCTCTCAAATATCGTACAGAGGCCTTGCTGAAAAACGCCTTTAGCTGATTATGTGCAACGGCATGGAAGCACTCAGTGATCTGTTGTATCTGCAGATATCAAGACACCCCACCTTTTGCTTTTTTGCATTTAAAACCCATCATTTATTATTAATGACATTATTACTAAAATGTCATTACTAGTATTTTATTAGTAGTGCAGCACTGACTCGCAATTATAAACCAGCAAAAGGCGCTGCAGCAGCAGCCATCTGCATCTTTGAAACCCTGCGCTTCAGTGCTACACAAATCTCGCAGCAGTATGAACTGGGCTTTTGTGCATGATGAACTACTGTTATGTTTAGGGAACTGTACAACTTTATTTATGAATGGTTACATGATATATGCCAGAAAACTGACAGGCTGTTCTGCAGGACATCTCTCCAATGATCGTTTTTGCACTCCTTGACTGCAATTTTAAATTATATAACCTTCGCATTGCATTTCACAGCTTTCTATATGTGATTATAATGGAATGGCGGCTATGCTGCAGTTAATGTTGAATGCTGTTTTCTGTTTAAAGGTCAAGCCTATTCTAAAATCCGTATTCTTCGTGAGATTGTCTTGAAAATTTGCTGTGCCTACTTGGTATGCAAAGCAGTGGTCTAAATTATGATTATTTGTGGAAGAGGTTTCTGAGAGACTCTTCTATAAATAAAAGATAAATAAAGCTCCTCCAAAACATCTAAATGTTACAAAAATCACATGATTCTTCTCATCTCTGCCTATGTGTTATTCAACCTGTAGCCCTAACCATCTGCAAACTGATTTCAGTTGCTAGGGATTAATTTTAGCTAGTACATGTCTCTTCAGAGAAGAAATTTTAGAAAATGTTAATAAAGATAATAATGAACTAAATTGGTGTGCCTAAAAGAATTAAATGCACACATGTATCAAGATTCCCTCTAGCTCAATATTTAGCACCAATGTGCCATCAAAGATGACTGAAAGACTTCGGGTGGGATGCTGTGACTATTTAATCTGAATTATATGCACCCTCTGCCTTTGGAATTCAAGATGCGCAAGTGAGCATGCCGCAGAAGGCTCATTTGGAAATTTTGCCTAGGGATAAAAATAACCTGGGAAGATTTTAAAATTTTCTAAAACCAACCCGCTGACACCAATCTTAATTCAGAAATATTGTTAAGGAAATTACCACTGATTAGCTAGAGGGAAGATAAAAGATAATAAGCGTGCACTAGTCACATTTCCAGCACTATGAAACCGAATCAAACGAAAGCAAGCTGTTGGGTCAAGGATTTCCTGATGCGTTGTCCCTCCAGAGGAACTCATAACCTTTTGGTGCAGAGCTAAAGAGAGCTGCAAGGAGTGCAAGGGAACAGTGCTGCAGTCCTGCAAAGAGCTAGCAGAGAGGGCAGGGGACCACAGGGCACCCGCGCAGGGAGTCTGCAAGGAGTGGGAAGGCTGGGAGGAACCAAGCGCAGAGGAGAGGAAGACTCCCATCTTCCCGCAGAGTGAAGGACCTGGGAAAGAAGGGGATGGATGGATGGATGGGGAGAGGAGACATCTCAGCACAGCCGTAAGAAAATGGGGTATCTTGTAAGAAGTTAGCAAGTCCCCCTCCTCATGAAAGAGGCTCTGACAGCAATCCAAGTCCGGCTTCCTTTATTCCCCTCTTGCCAAGATTGAAGAATGGTGGGAAGATCACTGAGTGAGCTTAACAGATGGGTTTGTACTTCTCGTATTGCTTCAGGTTCCATTAATCTCTGTGGTGGGTTCTCATTTAGCTGAGAAAGTGTCACCAAAACAAATGAACCGGAGCAGGCTGATATGCTCTCAACAGATGTAGAGAATCTCTTTGGCATATTGCAGATAGAGGCAAGCAGTCGGCATTCTCACTTGCCTGCTCCCTGCAGCCCCTCCAAAACTAATCAAAGATATCACTGGCTGAGTTGGGAGCATAAATGCTTAAAAGCAGCAGACACTTCGAACAGAGAAATGGGTAGAATCAGTCAGGGAGTGTGGACAATGGCAGGGAATTGAAACGATGTAGCAGAGGAGTCCAAGCAGTCAGAGAACAGGGACAGAGGACTGGTCAAAGTACAAAGGAGACATGGCTGGGTGATGGGAGAACTGCCTTAAAGATGGGGATGACTCATTTCTGTCCATGAAACCATCAAATCCCTTGCCAGCATATGCATTCCCATTTCAAGAACTTGCCAGTACTTGTGCTGTTCTTGCATCCTCCCCTGGTTCCTGAACCAACATGGTCCTTGCAGTGCATGAGGTCCAGGAAAGGAGGGCAATGTTTTGCTGAGCTAGCTGACAGTGTCCGTGATGAAAAAAAGGAAAGGATGGAGGAACAGCAAAGGAACCAACAGGGATCTGGTGCATTCAGCAGCCAGTTATTGCTAAAGAGGCAGAGGAGTGCAGAGTAGCACGGGGCAATGTCATATGATGGAAGACACTAAGTACCTCTGTTGAAAGCACTAAAGCAGATTTAGAACAGCCAGAAGTTCCTTAACACTTCCATAAAGCAAAGAGTGAATAAATTTAAGGTTAAAGGAAAGCGAGGAAAACCTCAGGTCATACAAAATTAACTGCAGAAAATCAAGGAATACGAAGTAAATACAATCTACGTTTTGCTTTAATTACTCTGTCCTTAGATGTTCCAACACACCAACCACTACACCTGCTAAGATTTTCTCTTCACAGTTGCTAAAGAAACAGGGAACAGAGCAGACAACTTTGCGAAACCAAAATTGAGCACGCTTCCTTCCCGCTGAAGTTCGTCGTACTCGGTGGGCCTGCTTTAAACCAACGGCCCAGACGACCCGAGCACCCGCCAGGCTCCTGCTGCGCTCCCAGCCAAGGCGTAGCCTTACTCACAGAATCACAGCATGGTAGGGGTTGGAAGGGACCTCTGGGGATCATCTAGTCCAACCCTCCTGCCGAAGCAGGGTCACCTACAGTAGGTTGCAGAGGACCTCGTCCAGGTGGGTCTTGAATATCTCCAGAGAAGGAGACTCCACAGCCTCCCTGGGCAGCCTG
>Ga0181612_167294_pt1 | contig 29262 bp, 16 predicted proteins | sample HoacroProtozoa21_FD_119630 | JGI IMG/M metagenome (GOLD analysis project Ga0181612, IMG submission 119630) | Hoatzin crop microbial communities from Cojedes, Venezuel. Combined Assembly of Gp0051906, Gp0051904, Gp0051908 | reverse complement strand
GTGCTTTCCTTCCCTACTGTCATACATTCAATACTCTTTTTCCCTCCCTCTTAGCTGCAGTACAATTATGGTGAAACACTGATGTTACTTCTTTTGACTTCTCTGACTTGCTCAGCATTTGGAGGTTTGGAACATATTTGAGTTAGAAAGAAAAATTGGTGAAAGGACATGGGATTTTTGGACACAGAAAAACCCCTCTATTTACAAGAATAAACAAATTCATGTTTTCCAGGGCACACAGGGGACCTAATGTCCAGGAACAGCTATCCAGTTGATGGCTTCCTGCCTCCTTAAGAGAAATCTGACCCAAATGTTCTTTGTCAAGTCTTTATTTAGTGCCAAACTGATGTATTTCCAGAAGTTTTGAAAAATTTTTCTTTATCTTTCAAACCTTGTGCTTTCCTCACTTCTATATTTCACTCTTCTTCAAAACGCCTTGTCAAATCTCTTCTGCCCAGACCATTTGAATTTGTGAACATTTCCCTATTCACCATTCGTTTTGGTTGGAACTACATACTTTATTCTCCCCTAAAGCTCTCTGAAACGCAGTACGTAAAAAGAAACCTAGCACTTCCAAAGAATTTCAACCTGTGCTGACGTTCTCAAGACTCTTCTACTTCAGACCAAAGTGCATTTTCTTTTGTATTTCCAAACATCAGCCCACATTCCCTTGAAAACAACCAAGAAAAAAAAAAAAAAAAAAAAACGTGGATTGATGTCCAAGTTCACACAGTCCCTCTGTCCACAGCTGGCCTCTCTCCAGCTCTCACAAGTCCCAAGACACATCTTACTTACTCTTGTTCTTCATGTTTCCACTGATGCCAGGTGGCTGTTCTCTTCTCCTGCGTGTCTGCTTGGGAGAACTGGGCTTTCCAATACACAATTATGTCCCTCCAAAGAAAAACATTCCTCAGCAGGAACCATAAGGAACAATAAATCAGAGAAAAAAATAGGTTACAAGCTGTACTTAGGGTCTGAAATGGTGGAGAATAACTCTTTACGAAGGACAGAAAAATGGCACTGGACCAACTGTGTTTCGTCAGTTATATATGTGGGTCATTTTCTTATGAATAAAGGTTTTATTGTATTTCAGTAAAACTCAGTATTTTGCCATGTATTTCATCAAGGTCATTAATTGATCTGTAAATCTTGAGGTATCCTGATAGTCCTGGAGGCTGAAGAACCTCTGAGTGTTTGCTAACACAAACATAAGAGGCTGATGAGGTTACAGGGTGTTTGAGAGCATAAAACAAAACATACTGGAAGACTGTGAAGAAATTTCCTAAAGTACACAAGGCTAGTAACTAGAAGTTATATGAATTTTCTGACTTTGTGTTAGCACTATGAAAAAATTTCGCTTGACTGCAGGTATTGTCCCTTGCTTGATGTAGAAGGGAGGGTGTATTGAGCTTTCAGAAGAGCTTTATATAGGAGAATCAATAGCAAGACCGAACTAGCTCTGCAGGAGGAGACAGCAGAGAGCAGTGCTGATGGTCAGTCTGCAAGACTGGCAAGTGAGCACTTGTCTTGAACTCAGAGTCAACCACTCAGTCAAGAAGATTTGCTGAAGCTGAATTTCCAGCCAAGCTTGCAGAGATGTTTTCTTGTGACCTTCTTGGCTGAAATTGTCCCCAGTCGGAACTCAGTGCTGCAAGATCCACAAACCTGAGGTTGCAGCCGTCATTGTAACTCAAGGCAGCCACTGGCAGAGGACAGAGAGTGATTGTGCCTGCCACGACAGCCCCTTGCTCCACCCCGCTACACCCAAACTACTGCCATAATTCACAAATGTGTCAGGGCAGAGATGATTTCCTTTACAAATGTGTCATTTGGAGTTCAGTTTGGTAAGCAGTCCAAGCAGCACCAGTGGTGACACTGAGGATAGTCAGCTCAGATCAGATGCTTTCACAGAGAAGCTCCACAGCACCTTTTCTGAAATCCCATGGAAAGTAAGGTCCATTATGCTCATCCTTTTATTTCTATTTTCTGCAAAAGAGAATGCTAATATCCTTGTAGGAGGTAGCTGAAACATATACTGTTAGTGGCTATGTTAGGCTGATTCAGCCAACAACCTGCTCAAAGCAGAAAATAGTGGGTGTTGAAGAGGTTGGGGCTCTGCCGCCACCTTTTTTTGCAGGACACACTCATGGCCTGCTGCTGTAGGTACAAGAGTACCCACTCTCTCCTCAGCTAGACTACATCTCAAGGGAATATCAGCTCTTTGTATCTGCTCTTGGTCCCAACACGTAGTAGAGGTCTGTAGAGGTCTCTGCCTCTGCCTGACCTGTGAAATTACACTCCTACTGCAGGATCCCCCACCATGGACCCCCCAGGGATGCGACTGTCCATTAAGGTACTTAGTCGTCAATAGAAACTTTTGGATCTAATTAATTAGTAAGAGCTGAACCTAGCCTTTCAATACTTTCTTGACACATCTACACTATAGCTCAGTTCCTGCTGGAAAACCACATTTTGTAGTCCTACGCCATTTTCTTCTACAGTTCCAAAAGCAGACATTTTGCCCCACTGCAGCATGATTCTGGTGTCACCCAAAGGACACAAGGTTAACTAGCTGTTCTGCTTATTGCATTGATATACAGTCCTGGGCCATGCCCGCAGCATGTGCTCACCACCAGTACGAGCAGCAGCAAGGCAGGCTGCTGCGTGAAGCGTGAGATGCAGCTTGAAGATTTATTTTCGGCTCACTTCATCTTGGGTGATCAAACATCAGACATGTCAATGCAAGACCCAGTCCCCAGGGCAGCAGGGGCCAGCGGGGCGTGCTCCTCGCACCCAGGCACTGCGGGATGCTCGCCCCTCTCCTCTGGGGATTGCAGGAGGCATCTCAAGGGCATGGACCTGACTCCTGGGACCAGCAGATGTTAGTGTTTATGGAGGAAATTGTTTTTGGAAAAAACAGCTTCCAAGGGACTGTAGCTAATGTTTAAGTAGCAACATTTTACCCAGGGAAAACTGCAGTGCTTTACACTCTAAATAAGAGAAGAGAAGGCTAGCACCACAACAATGTGTAGGCAGGATGAAATCAGTGCCTGATCCCCATCTCCAGCCACCCTCCTGGTGCAGCTCTCCCGGTTGCAGGGACTGCATTTTTACAGAAACACCAGCTGCTCAGGGCTGGGCCAAGCTGTGTGCCTCTTTAGCTAGTGTGGAGGGACGAGGGAGCCGCCAAACAGACAGGCACAGCTCTTGCCCCAGGGAAGCTGTCGACCCTGGGTAGGCACAGACCAGGGAGGAATACTGTCAGGTGAGGAAATTATGCTCTCCCTGTCACTACGGAGGTTTTGAACAGATAGCTCCCTAGTTGCACAGATACAACCAGGGATGCACAAATCCACTCTATCCCAGATGCTCACTGCAAGAGGGTGCATTAGTGGGAAATACACATCTTTCTTATTTTTGTTTTGGCCCCTGTGAGCTGCTCTGGACACCCATGCAAAATACAGAGCTGATACACTCCAGGGAGCACAATGAGGAGCACGGCACGTGCCCACAAAATGGTGTAGTCGTGGGTGCTGTTCCCATCATGATGTCAGCCAGCTGCCCTAGATATAGCCTAGTGTAGATACACAGATTCAGAGAAAGCAATAAATCAGAATGTGCTATAGTTAACCCTAGACATACAGAAATCATGAGTCATGTCCAGAATAACTCAGAGATTAGCTTTAAAATTTGTGGGTTTTGAAAAGCATAATGAATGTTGTGCTGCGTTTATTTTCCTGCCCGCCTTTAATACTTCAGAAATACTTTGATTAGATACGAAGTAACCATATGGGTTAAGACTGTAATTTTTTAAAAGCTAGATCTGGAAAGACCCTATAATAACCTGACTGACAGGGCTAAGACTTTCACCAAAAAATCACCACTGACAGTGGGAACTTCAGTACAATTGCAAAGGCTGCTAACACTGAAATGCCCCTAAGCTCACCCTTAATGGAGACTATGACAGGAACAGCCTCCCTGACTTGGTGTTAGGGTAAATATCCATGGAGAAGTTACTACACTACAGTTATCTCCCTGCAGTGCAGCAGCTTCTAATACGTCAACAACTTGAAAACAACTTTTCTCCTCCAGACAGCCTTTACCCCTTTATCTTAAAATAGGGCTGGGCATTCCTGTGTATCCTGGCTTTTTAGGAAACACCAGCCTGGACTTTTTAACCTCCCTGTCCCAAGCCTCCTGACAGTTTAAGTGACATAAATAAACCACATGCTTTTAACTCATTGCTCCAACTGCTTGTTTTTTGTCAGTACTAGAGCTAAGCCATGGCTGAGAAAGCTAAGACTTAACTAAATATCCATATATTTACTAAGCTGCTGCTCCACTGGTGAAATTTGAATACAAGGAAAATTTCGACAACCTTTGAACCATTGTGGTACCACTACAGTGAAATGGGATACAGCAGCTGATTTGCCCTGGGGCAGCTATAAAATAACTGGCATCCCGGCCATTTGTGGTTCAGCGTAATGGGGCTTTGGGTTTAGCCACTCCAGCCAAATCAGTCCCTTTCTAAATTTCCCATGTTTTTGTATTTAAACAAAGTCCAACTCTCCCAGGCCCTGTGAGGAGCAGCAAACCCGGTGGTCCTCATTTTCTGTTTTTTTTAAAAGCTGGGATGTATTGCTGTATTTCCCCCTCTACCACCTATTTTTTCTCTGTACTTACTTCACAGTCCTGTCTACCTCAACTGTTGATCCCAGGGAAACTTCCTCTGCTAATACTCACAGGAATAGAAGACTTTTGTAGCCAAACTGGTAGTAATTCTGTGGTTGCATGCATGTTTGTAAAGTTTGTTTTGTGTAGATTTAATCTGAGCCAAAGCGACTGGATGGAAGTTTCTGCTACTTCAGGCCGTGCACAGTTTCTTTGTCTGAGGTCTGCTTATCTTTGCCCATTAATCCCAGCTCATGTGACTTTTCATTCTGAGGCAACGTGATATTCAGAAGTTAAATATTCAAAAGAAGAAGATATGTGTCTTTTTCAAACTCTTTAAACAGTTCAGACTCACAAAAAAAAAACAAACTTCTGTGGGGCTAAAAGAGAAAAGAGCCCATTCTCTCACTCCTGCCTCCTCTCCCCACGAGCTTGCCCCAGAGGAGAGGACCTCTCCGTCCACAGGGAGAGAGAGATGTGGCTGAAAGGAACTTACAGCCATACCCAAAGCTTGTTTATTTTACAGAAGTTGCTGAGCTGAGGTCAGGAGGAACTTCTAGCAAAGAAAAAGCAGGGAGGCACATCATAGAGTAGTGGGAATTAGAGCTGCCACAGTCAGAAACCTGGGCCCCAGTGGATGCGCAGGCGTGCCCCACATTAGCAATTCCCCTCTCCAGGGAAGAGCTCCTTGCCTCGAGTCCCACAGGCTAAAGCCTAAAAGAAAACACAAGAAAACAAAAAGAAAATCTATTTAGGAGTCTTGAGAGGGCTGAAAAGAGACTCGGTCCTACAGGGAGTTTTGTGGAAGGGCTGAAATAGCTAGACAAACAACTCAAGCACCCGAGCGGGGCAGCTGAGCATGGAAATGTGTGGGGCGGCATGTGAGGCAGTGTGTGGGTCACCGCGTGAGGCAATGTGTGGGGCAGGGCCTCTTGTCCTGGCCACTGTCATTGTGCAGGGCAGGGGATGCTTTGCTGCACGCAGCCAGGCCGATGCCTCAGCAAGAACCGGAGAGAAGAGCAGGAGTAGGAACATCTACAGTTGTACTTTGGGTGAGAAGTAATCCAGTGTTGCTGTTTTCACTTCTTTATCTTCCTGCTGCTTTGGCCTCATAATTTTTAGTAAAATATTGTTTGGCAAGGCAATTGATCCTTCTTTGTAAATGGAGAAAATTAATTAACTACTCAGCAAGTAGTTTAGTTTAATTTTCCTAAACTTCTGGGTGAGAGCTTGAACTAGTCTTTTATTAGTGATCCCTCAAATTTGATCCTGGCCCTTGGAAACCCAGCAGTCAAGTCAGGACACAGGGTAATTATACCTGTAAAGACGGAGCTAGTGTCCCTGAACTGCGAACAAACAGCTGAGCACTGCTTGGTTAGCATGTTGTCCTCCATTTGTATGCTTGGTGATACATGGTGATACAGCACTCTGGTACTTCAAGAAACTTTCCCCACAGCAGATAACAAATTAGGGTTTTTTTTTTCCCCCTCCTATCTTTTTCTTGCTGATTTAAGTAAAGCTTCCAGTTCTGTAAGTCTTCCACTGCCAGCATATAATATCTGTTTAAGGGAGTTCTGCTGCTTTCCGATGTGCTGTGAGTAAACGGAAGCTAGCAACTTCTCATTTTGGTCAGGGTCTGCTCGGAGGACAATTTCCTCTCATCTTTAATTTGATGCATTACCATGGTGCTTTCCACTGCTGCAGTTGCGAGAATGTTTTAAACACTTAAGCAGTAGCACTGCTTTTGAGTAAATGTCCATCTGTATATTCCCCCAAGAAATGAGAAAATTTAGATGGCGTGGCATGCCACCCATTGAAAAGAGAGTAAGATCATGGTAAATTTCAGACATATAGCCCATCCAACTTTGTTCCTCTTTCTTATGTAATATTCTCTATATTTCCATAGATTTCTCCTTTTGCCTGTGAACCCCATCCTGCTCTTCTGCAACAGTGTAACTCCTTTGACCTCACCCTTACTGTAAAGTGGACACCAATTTCATGTTACATAGTTTTCACTGGGAATAAACAAGCCAGTGACATGCATTTAAATACCTCTCAGTTTGTCTGTCCTCCTAGGTATGTGCTCATTACATGCTCATAACATTTTATATTAGCTGTAGATCCACACAAAATTCTAGTTATACATGTACTTTAGGTTTTTCCTATCCCACAGCTGAGGAGCAATGCAAAATGTAGTTTATTGTAACTGGGAGGCCTTTGCCTACAAGTTGTCCAGACTGCTTGCATTTATCAGCAACACTGAAGCTGAGCTCTCAAAGACCTACTTTTCTATAAGACTGAAAAAACCAAACAAAAACTGGTTCGCCAGCTTTTCAGGTCAAAGTCTGGGCCCCTTTTTTTCCTAGTGCAATGGCATCCTCAGGTTGCTTGGGGTCTTTGGGCATTACTGCAACATAAACTTTAACTAATGATAAGAATACAATAGGAGAATAAAAAACCAACCACACGTAATAAGTTCTTCCCTCCACAACAAAGTCAGATAATATTCTTGAAGTGCTGTGAGAAAGACATTTTCCCACTGAAAGATTCCACAGGAAATAAGAAAAATCATCAACATATTGACATGATTGTCTAACTGAATTGTATGGGAATTTATCGAGTGTTAAAAGCATTTCAGTTTGTTAGTGTGCAACAGATGAAACCCAAGACCTTGGTGACCAGCCCTCAGAGCAAATATTTGCAAATGTTAAGGCAGAAAATGAGGTGTTACTTAAATGCAGGCAGTCTAAAAAGCCTCCCTAAACCACCCAACTTTCCAAACCCATGGACTGAGGATTAGCTTGAATTAATGATAAACTTGTCCCCTAGTTTTTTTTCTTCCTTGTGATGGATTTCTGAGAAGACTAAAGGGTCTCACATCCATTCCCACTAACTTCAGACCCTGCTTTCCCCTGTGCACTCCGGCAATCAAACACAGTATTGCAGATTTGCTCTCAGCCCATGAGAGCTCAGGAGAGTAGACAGGGAGAGCAGGGTTTGATTTGCAGAGCCATGGGAGCCCTTGGGCTTTGGCCACTCTTCCCAGTGTCCTGCTGTAGGTCAGGACTAGGTGTAGGTGTAGGTGCAGGTAGGTGTGCTCCTTGCTAAAACTAGTCACCCAAAGACACTTTTTGCACACAGATCTCCGCATTGTCAACACCCGTGTAGCTCAGTGGAGGGATGATGTGTTTTCTTTTATGCTTAAAAAACATATAGGAGCACTGGGAAGCAGGGAGGTGGCTCCGGAATCCAGTTTTAAAACATGAGGATGGATCAATAATGGTATTTATCACTTAGAAATCAGGATTAACACAAACCTCAGATGCAGTAAAAAATCATATTTACACAATTAAAATACAGACAACAGTTACAAAAGCTTTAAAAGCCAGTAAAAAGAAACAAAAACATAATTATATCTGTCTATACTTCAGATCAGCTCCAGAAGACTTCAGCCTTCTGCCTCTCAAGGCATTTACCTGAACTTAGTGCTTTTTTTTATGCACTTTCTTGTTCTCTGTGGCTGTAAAGAGACAAATCATATACAGGGAATATTCAACTGTTATGCAAAATTCCCTGATGTTGCATTCCTCTTTAAATCTTTCCTTCCTACCCTTGAATGATCCATATAAACATAATTCAGTCAAGGTGTTAATTTTAACCTTGTGCTTCTGGCTAAACACCCCTCAGCTCTCTCTGTCCACGAGGTTTATTCAAATACCAGCTGGCAAAAGCCATCTTCTGCCCAAACGATGGCCTACTGATTCACAGTGAAACTGATCCAAAGCACAATTCAGCTCTCAGGGCATTGTCTTAGGAGGATGATGGCGTTAAAAATAATTCCATTTTTTGCCACCTTCCTCTTTCACCTAAATGATTTCCACTGCGGGATTAACCCTCCAGCCACCCAAAGATGTGCACTGGCGTGGCTGCTGGGCCGTGCTGGGGAGGGAAGGAGCAAAGGACCAGCAAGGAGGGGACAGCAAATCGGAGCTGCTTGATCCGGCCTCGTAGCCTGGAAAAAAGTCCATGTATCTGTAGCCTCTGGATGCAAATGCTTGAAATGTCACTGATCCCACAGGCCCCCATATGCTCCATGAGCATAGCAAAAGGAGCAACATTTGCAAATCACTGTTAGCTCTAGGCAGTGCTCTGACTAGTTTCTGCGTGTCCCCTGCTCTGTGCTATCAGGGCACTGGGACATTGCACTTTTGCCCAGTGGAGAACCCAACACCACGGATGCTGTGTGTGAAGCTCAGTCCTGCAGTGAAACCTGCATGTGTAGTCTCTCCACTGACATAGTATGATGTGTTTTGCACTTCTCTGTCAAAAATCCTGACACTCAAGACAAGACGCTGCTGAAAATAGTTTTCTTAAAGGTAGCAGCTATCTTCAGCCAAGTCATTTACCAATTTAGAGTCCTGCTGTTTCAGCAAAAATTTTTATTAACAAAACAAACCTGTAGCCACTCCTGAAGACAAAAACCAGCTCCTAATCAAGCACCAGAGTCAAATATATCAACAGCAGTACAGTTACAAGCTCCTTTGTATTTATCATAGTGTATATTGATGGCTATGTGCAAAATACCTAGCAGAAAAACAGTGGCAATGAAAGCAAAGAGGCAGATGGATGCAAGCCTGGGGCCAGCAGAGTTAGATGTGCTGTTCCCTAACCCTTCTCATGCAGCAGGGTACTCACACAGAAATGTATGGCAATTATTGCCTTGGCTTGGGCGCACACGGATTTTCATGGTTGACTTACTTCGCTATCACCCAGTTACAACTTCAGTAAAGCAATGAAGCCAAAGAACTGCATTTTAAAAATAAGCATAAGCAGTGTCACAAACTAAACCCTCAGAAAATATACACAGAAAGGATGTGGTAAACATCTGTCAGTCTGCATCCTTTTAAAAAAATACCCAGGGGAAGTACATTTCATTACTGACTGTGCATATTTACCACAAGCTTAACCTTTTCATTGAATAATTGAGTATCCTTCATATTCTGAACCAGATGAATGGTTTGGGAGAGTTGTTAGGGAGATTAGACTGCTTGTAAATAATCCTGGCATTCATCCATTCTGTTCTCTCTAGAAAAAAAAGTCCATCAGTGAAGGAAGATCACTGCAGAGGGACATATTTCAGAGCACTGGTTTATGTAGCCACAGTTGTTCAGGACATGTTGAATCACTCAAGGAAAAAACTAGTTGCTAATGACCAAGGGATGTGCCTTATGTTAATTTCAGAAGATTCTGGAGCAACCTAGCAGTCTTTTCTCACTTGCATTGAGACTCACACTGCATGTAAAAAAAGGAAATTCATTAAAATCAGTAACTAAGCATTACTGCATGAATATTATTAAGCATACCTACAAGAAAGGATTAAGGTTGTTTGGATTTCTATTAAACTAAATAGTAGCTGAAAACTTCCTGTCTATACAAAGCATTATTGTTTGACAGCTACAACATTCCCATAATATACTTTACCCAAAGCTATGTGTGTATACACTCTCCAGCTTGACAACATTTTAATGTCATTTGTCTTTGAAAACTGAATAAGATAATATGCCAAGAGGACAGAGGTACAGTCCACTGGATGTCTGTAAATCTCAAGAGGTTAGTTGTGTCCCTCCAACCCTATTTTGTCTGCAACCAGCCTATTTTTAAAAATCTTCTGCTCTACTGCCAGGTGAAATGGTCATTAGTGAGGCGCAGGAGAGGAAGCCATAGCCCAGCACCTAGATTATACTTTGCATTTTGTATAATTTAAGTTTAGTGTTTTCAACACCTTGGAGAAACACATTTTGCATTTTTAAATGAAAGGAACAAAGAAGCAGCTTCCTAAGCCCGCTAATTTTCAAACAGGTAACTGAGGTACCTAAGATAGACATCATCACCTGAGATTGTCTCACTGTTCTTGGTAGAGAAAGAAGCCTTACAGGGAGGCTTATTGACCAGCTTTTGGGATGTGTGTGTGTCCATGCACATGTACGTGTGTCTGTGTGCTTCTAACTAAATGGCTGCCCTCCCAAACCAATCACCTCAGCTATATGCTTGCAGTGGTGGGGGGCAAATTCGTCAGTGAGGTATCAGTGGCTTTCCTGCCACAACAGGGCTAAGACTTACATGTAGAGAAGCACTGACTTTACGCACTTCATAGCCGCCTAAAGCCTGCAGAGGATGGAAACATGGTTTACAGCTCTGTATTTATTGCTCGACAAGTCTAAAAGTCTAGGACCTCTTTTTATACCAAACGAATCTTCACAGCGGTGACGTATGTTTGCAAACAGCAGGAGGTCAATGAGCCGTGAGAGGAGAATTTGCCCAAATGACTGTAGGTGTATTGTAAGTAACTAAAGCCTTTAATTCAGTTTTGCTCTTAGCAAACTGGAGCGTGATGAAAGATAAGCCTAGTTTCTCCAGTCAGGCATTCTGACACAACCCGTTGGGCATTTCTGTGCAATCATGGCCAGAAGTACAGGATTTGATTATTTCCAAAATCAGCAGTCAAAATCTGATCATTAGGATGTATCTGTCTGTGTTACTCCCCATGGGCATGTAAAGAAACTAACACAAGATTGCTTGAGGAGAATTGGAAGTGGCTGGATCCTGTGCCCAACCAGCCAGTCAAAATACTGCTGGTAGAAGTAGGAGCTAGACTAGATACGGCAGAAACCTTCTAAAAGTTTTTACTTTTGCCAGATAGTGCTAGCATGAGCTAGATAACTCTGCAGCATCAAGACATATATTACTGCCATGTCAAGTGATAGTGGGCAGTTATGCAACAAGACAACTGCTATTTTATTATCTATCTGTTATAGTTTCATAAAATACAACCCTCTTGTACTTTCTACAGAGTAAGTAGGAAGAAAACAGATATCCCATGCTACTCTTTTCATGCATGTGTCTTTTTTTTTCTTTTTTTTTGTTTTTTGCAAGAGTGATACATCTTAAACCTTTCAAAGTCTCAAAAGAAGCACCACCGTGTAGGAGCAGTAAGTGGTTTATTTATATTACATAACAGAAATGCTTAAGCTCAGACAAACCTGAACCTGGAAGCAATGTAACCACATCAGTGCCGCTGTTCAATGAGCCTGGTTAGCATAGCAAGACAGATGCAGTTTTTCAGAACAAGGTGGTATCAATCCAATGTAGATATTCTGACTTCGACTGGTGTTAGAGCCAGTATTTGCGTCACTCTCCTATGTAAGTACATCCTAAAGCCCAGAGTCATCCCACCTAACTTCAGGCACCTAACTGAGACATATCTGTTAGGAGCATATTTGCCCTAGTGTCACTGTATCCTGGATAAAGAGAGACACACTTTCCATTACCATTCAGATATTCAGAGACAAGCTCCTGTTTTACCTAAGCGCTTTGAAAATACCATCCTTTCTTTCCAAGTTTCCTAGTTTTGAACCCAGACTCGAAATCAAATGTTGGTTATAATTTCTTCCATCTGCCATATTACTCTCCATTCATTTATCAATTTATTATATATTACGTACATTAATACAAAATAGCTTGTGAAATCTTTGGAGCATCTATGTATTCCACTTGGTTTGGCACAGAAATTCAAGGGTTATTCCTCAAAAACAGGAAGTGTATTACATACACATTTACTCCGTGGTGTTACCCGGGACCCAGCTTCTATGTGAAACATTTTGTTCGACTGTTTTCATTTCAGGAGCAACAAACAAAATGCCAGCTGTGGACAGTTTCACATTTCTGAATCCCAAAGGCCAGTGGAAAAACAGGCATACACAGGAGAGAGGAATTGTGTGTTGGACATGGATTGTACCATTTTATGCTGAAGTAATCGAGGTAACTCATGTAGGGAGCAACTTCAGTGCCTGGCATTTGCATGCTGTGTGAGGAATGATGGGAGAAGAGACAGCAGCAGGGTTAATTTCAGGGGGCGCTGCTGCCATGGGCTGCCTTGCCTCTGACACCAACCCCAGCGTCCTTGTGCTCGCAGGTGTCTCTCCAGGCTGCCACGAATTCAAAAGTCCACACAGCACTTTATCAAAACATACATCTTCATCTTGAAAAGAGAAAATAAAGGAAAAAAGAAAATTTTTAAATAAAAGCTGCCTGTGGGGACTTCTGCGCAGGATTGGTTACCTGATGCTTGGTGCCATGCGAACAGATTTCGTGTGGCCCTTGGCTGGCGTAGCACGAATATACAATGCAGGCATCCTGGCAGTGGGGTCTGGACACATTAAATGACGTAGGAGTGATTTGGGAACCTCATGGCCTTGCGCTACTGCAAACATGTCCCAGAGCTAACAGTGCCGAGACACCACATCTCCACTGCACTCTCAGGGCTGGGAGGCTGCAGTTGCATGTGTAGCTGCTTTAGATCACATTAACTGCAGTTTTTCCCGGTGGCAATCCCGAAAGAGGAAAAAGGAAGTCTCCTGGGGGCTTCGCTTACGGGTGAGCCAGGTCAGCTTGCAAAAAAACAAAAGGAAATTCTTCTTGCCAGGATGCCATGGAAGGAGCCATTGGGCTTTCCTGTTAAGTATTTGCTTGCTAGTCATGAAGCACACTCCAGCCAGTATTTATGTAACATCAGGGAATTGTATGCCTTTTCCCTACTTCTTCCACAATCCTGTTTCACTTGAAGACATTTTGAGAGTCACTCCAACCTGCCTGTGTCCAGAGCTGGCTCTAGCACAAAGGGTGAGCCTCTAACATTTGTGGAGTATTCCAAAATCAAATTCCTTAAATATTTGTTTCAGGCACATTCCCAGGATTCAAGGGACTCTGATGTAATTATATTCTGCCTGAAATTTATTATTGGTTGGCACACACATTGCCTTTTTAATGCCTGAGTCCAGAGCTCATACAAATCACACTCCACACTCTCATTGCAAGAGCAAAATTGATTTCTCAGAAAAATAAAAGAGATATTTCACAACATGAAAACTTGCGTGTCAGAGAAACTTTAGCAAACTCATTGTACCTTCCCCTCACAGCCCCATGGCTGCTGATTGTGACCTCTTTTTATGCTTTAAGTTATTTAAAAATGACAGTCAAACAACTCCTGATAATGCAAAATTAGTATTTATTCTTCTTTGGACAAGGCTTCTTCCTGTGCCAAGCATCACAGCGATGAGCAAAGCAGTACCATGGCATGCCCACACAGGCCTCTCCGCTGCCTTTGGTGTGTTCTAGCTGTACACAGAATTAAAGAGAGATTAGTACAAAGAGACCTTGAAAGCAGGCCTTAACACAGATTTGCTTGGCTGATTGCTTTTTGCCTGTCACACCCTTTATGCAGGGTTATGCTGTCAGATCTGATACCTGTTGGACTGTGTCTGAAGACGCCTCTGGCTCTCCCTGCATAAGGAGGTGCAGAGGGCTGGGTTGGCAGCCGCTTTGGAGCCATCTCCTCCCAAGGTGGCCCGGTGCCCTGGCTATGCTGCCGCTATGTTATTCCACCCCAAAAACCTCGGGGTTACCCTTCAGCACTTCCCCTCCACAATCCCAGCAGGACGCAATGGACCCAAGAAACAAAAATTTTCCCTCTCCCGCAGCAGCATGCAGCGCTCCTTGCACAGGCACTGCGCCAGGCCAGCAATTGTGCTACGCTTAATCCTAGTTATTTTTACTGCACTTCTTGTAATTGTCAAAGACTCATTAGATGTTTACCCTTGACTGTCGTGGTTTGATACTGTTTGTTCAAAAGCTATGCTATGATAGCTAAGGTAAATAAATTTTTTGCATCACATTGTAATGAAAATTTCTGTCACACCACCTCAGCCAACCTGCATGCTAATACATTGGTCATTTTTAAAAATAAAACTAAAAATGCTCAGTGGAACTGCCTGTGGTTTTATTTTAGACACAGTAGGGACCTAACAGTCATATAGGAAATCACAAAGAGAAAATAAAATATTCCACAAATAGAAACACCTTGTCACCTTTCAACTGTTCAACACAATTTACAAAATACTTTGTGTGAATCAAACATCAGTTTGTAAAATATCTCAGCTAATTTTGCCCTCAGATTAGCAATTCAACAGGAATCACCCCTAACTGACTGTAGACAAGCAATGACTTAAACAAACTTTAGAGTTAAGGCTTATTTACACTTTGTTGCCTGGTCAGTCTGAGGTGTTCTGCATAAAAATATGTTGAAATACAACTTTTTTATTTATTTCAAATCAGCTGGTGTGTTAATGCACGTTGTTAAACCACTTCAGGAACGGATTTATATGTAGGCACATGGTAAAATGGTGTGGATACCTGCCTGGTCTACCACAGGGATGTCTGCTTCATCCCTTTCCTGGCTCACCAGTTTATTCTGTCTGCCTTCCTCCCTCCAGCCCCTCTCACCTCCCTTTCCAAATATTCACTGCTCAAGCGCAAGCAGGCTCCCAGACCTGCTCTGCCCTGTGCATGCCAATGTGTTGGCGAGTCTGGGTACCCAAAGCGATGACAAGGTGACAGCCTCAGTTTGGCCACATTTTGACTTTCTGATCCTGGGGGGTCTGCAAGGTTGTCATGTTGGCCCTCCTTCTCAAGCTACCCTTTTTAAGCCATTCCCCTCATTCCTCAAAATGGCAGCAGTGTCAGAAATTGTAGGAAGCTGGTCTCCTATTTCCATCTCCAAATACAACTAGTTGTAACTCACAGCGAAGGCTGCTACCATGCACATCTCACCCCCTCCTCTCAGATTAACTTGCCAAAAGCCAAGGTGGGAAGCCCTAAAAGGGAAAGGGTTTGAAGCAAAGTCAAATCCAGAAAAGAGAAAGTGTCAAACTTATATTCCTGGCTAAGACTTTGGCTTTGATCCAGTGCTGGGTACCATACATAGACATGAAAAAAGAGGACTTGCACCCAAAGTGTCCCAGAAACCACAGAGCAGACTCATCTGCTCAGCCTGTCTATGCAGCACAGGATTCACTTTTACTTCTGCAGCTCTCTGCTGTAAAAAACCATGGTGTATTTGCCTGCTATGCCACTTTTCCAACAAAATTTTCCCTGTCATTTGGCTATATTCTTCATGGCACTATTATCCAAGCAAAGCATTTTTTCTCCTTTATTATTAATAACATTTAGTTTGAGATAGTCTTCATTGTTTATTTCAAAATCTTTGATGCTATCTTTACACGTGGAGTTTTGAATCTTGAGCAATTCATTGCTTCCCCCTTTGAATAGTATAAACTCTGAATATGCCTTATATAAAAATCCACGCACAATATACTGAAAACCCCACCCCCCCAAGAAAAAGAAAAGTTATGTTCTTACACAGGGCATGATATTTGCTGTAACCATCACCAAAGCCTGTCAGAGAAACATATACCTTATTTCTAGGTGTCCTCTTGATAGGAGGAAAGGCACAGAGCATTGAGGAGTCAGTCTGCAGGAGCTGTTACAGCATTTTCCAGGGCAGTTCAGTGTAGTCAATGGAACTGCACAGAAGCGAGCCCACCTCTTCCTGCCACACAGTTTCTCCTGCTTTTGAAACAATTCTGTGAACTACAGCAAGCAGCACTCATAGTAGGCAGTGTTTGCAGATATTTCTGAACAGCACAGAACCCCAGCAGGAACATCTGTCTGTCTTGCAAAAATGCATTTCTTTCTGCAGCTACTCAGATGGGAATTACCGGCCCCTTTCTCCCACCCAAGTGCCCAGCAAAAAGATCCTTAAGCTGCAAGGAATAAAATGTAAGACCACTGCCCCAGAATGAATGGAAGAATCTCAGTGCCATAGGTGCTTCTGAGCACAACTCTCCCTCTTGCAATCACAAAAGGAAGTTCAGACCTTTTAAAGTTGATGGTATCATAGACGTTTTAGGATGTCCTATCTTCCATGGCAATCAAATGGACTTTAAAATGGCGAGGGGTAATAACCTTTTCTGTACATAAACAGATGTTTCTCAGCAAAGAATAGCTGTATGCTTTTTATCAGTAATCCCAACAGTACTCTGTAATTGCCACTGTGAAATTCTGTTAAGACCCCAGGGTGGAAGGCTAGTCCTATTATACAGGACAACAGCAATGCATACACCTAGTTCCACAGAACCACAGTATTGACTACTCACACCAAACCAGTTTGCAATTAACCAGTTATAACCAGGGATGGTCAATTTCCAGATGATGATTGCACTTTCCTTCACACCAAGCAGGGCTCCTGTGAAGGTGTCCATTGGGGCAGTGCTGGGAGCAGCTCAGCACATCACTAAAAATGTGGACTTTTGACCTCCAGAAAGAAATCAACTTGCTCCTGTTCACTGTGCCAGGTCTTAAGATTCATACTGCCCCAGACGTCATTTCTTTTCAGCCAAGCACAGAAGCATTTCTTCAGAAAGTGCAGCCACTGCACGAAAGGTCTGGGAGAATTTTCCCTTTGATTTCAAGCTCCTCTTCCATGTCATTCATATCACACTGATCCTGAAGGATCCATTTGTTTTTGCACTGCTTTCTTAATGAAAGACATGAAGGACTAATGAACAGCTCTGGTGAAGAAGACATTCACTCCACAGACAGTGGAAAAGATGAGCAACACAAAACTCAAGGAAGAGCAGAACACGAGAGTTAACAGTGTATTCTGTAGAACAGGGGGAAAAAACCCAACGCCCTTCAAGAGAACTTTCCTACCAACAAATCCTTCTGGCTTTGTCTCCAAGAGAGAGACAACATGCTCATGAAAACGACTGTTGCTTTGCCACACATGCACTCTCACATAGATGTCCCTCTTGCAATTCCACCACAGTACATCCATTAAAGCAACCACTCTCACCCGAGTCATCCAGCCCCTGTATATTTATAGCACTTCTGTTATTATTTCACTCTTTTTGTGGGTGATCTCTTGAGATATGCTTCCTCCTGCATCCTGTGATTATTCATGAAAGCTATAAATACACAGCTGAGTGGGTCAGCACATCCCTCCCCCCTGTCTGAAACAGATCTAATCTACCCAGATACTCTGGTCCTTGTTTTCTGAGCGGGGACCTCTTCACTGCTACAAGAAGATGCTTGCAGTGGATATTGCGGAGACTACAGTGTCCGATGAAATAAAATTAGTAGAGGTGCATTTCTCCAGCTCTCCTGGGGAAAAAAAAGAGAAGGAATAGAGGCTTGTACAAGAAGTATAGGCAGATGCTTTATCTTCGCAGCCTCACATGACCCACAGCACAGCATCCACAGGGAAAGCTTCTCGAGTCTGTTATCTCTAACCAGCGGCCATATGGTTATACATGGAATCATGCCACATTCAACAACATCTTTTAAGACACTGTGTCATTTCTTCTCCTTCTGTGCTAGGCAATTATGCCTGATTCTCCACTCTTGTAACAGGAAGAATTCATATCAAACAAACTATTTTAAGCCACACTATTTTAAGCTAGCCATACATTAGAGGACGTTAACTGATAGGACGAGAATCAAGGTTCAACAGAAAACTCAACAAACAAGCCTGTAAAAACATCAACCACTGTCAGCATGACCATTAGTTAGTGCAGGACAGCAAATGGGGATCACAGAAATCCTCCAAAATAAAATCATGAGGCTCTTCAGAGCTTGCAGTGGTACGTAGCTGTCTCACCTAATATACTTCTGGTATCTGTTATTATAGACCACTTTCTTATCATAGGCATATCTCTTGAGGACTGCAGGAGTATGCTGAACATCTTCTGAGAGCAAGAGGCATAAGGTCCATCAGGTTCAAGTCCAAAACAATCATTATACTTTTTCCTTTCTTGTCTTTAAATGGCTGGGGGAAAAAATAATGTGAGTTCATTCAAATGAACAAATTTGTACAGAGATCCAGCTGAAACTCTGCCTGAAAGTAAAAAAAAAAAAAAAAAAAAATTCACATCAAAAATGTTCTGCTTATGGAGATCTTAAGAAACTGCTCTTAAGTGATGCACAAACTACTTTTTAGTGACACAACGGTTGGTGCTTTCAAACTTATCTGAAAGCAACCCACTGACTAACCACAGGGAGTAGAAACTAAGAGAAGAATGCAAAAGGTATGAGACGTACACGCAGAAATTCAATAACATGGCTATTTTCACTGAGACTACAAAATCAACACTTGTAAAAATATGGCCACAAAGTAAATTTTGAAATCACCAAGCAGCAGTCAAAATAATACAGATTTTGTTTCCAAAGCTCACCTATAAACTGTTGCATGCATACAGTATGGAAGAGATCACTTAGAAGGAAATACTCTTTCAAAAGTATTTCTCCTTGCCCAGAGTTCTTGGAAATCTGCTATGTGGTGAAGTAAGGTGCCACAAAGAGTATTAGAGCTTTATTTCAGTCTTACTTATAACTTGTCCTGCCCTTCAAAACTCATGATTCACAGGATATACAGAGTGATGTCACTGACAAGATTTCAATTTTTTATGCATAAGTAGGCTTCCAAGACTTGGATCCCAAAGTCAGACAGTGTGGACCCCAGCAGACAGGAAAATATCTATCAGTTTCAGCATCTTCAGGTTGAAGTTTTGATCAGCTGTACACCACTTCAGAGCAGTAATGCATGGCCGATCATTTCTGAACCACAATGAAATTAATAGTTGAGAATAAGAATACCTCTTTTTCTTTTTGTAGAAACTGAGCGAGGGAATTTATTGAAAAATGCACATTTATTTATATGTGCAAAACTGACAGAACTCATTTCTTCAAAAAATCTCCAAAGTCTGCAAAATGAAAGGAATGCTGTAAATTATTTTCCACCACAGCTGCTATCATGTGTTATTCCTTTGTCTTCCAGAGCAAGGATAACTGTGTCACCAGGCAGCACGAGGCAATGTTCTGTAGGAAAAGGAATGGGTATAAACCAGCATTTACAGAGAAAGGGTGACTGGTATAGACACAACTATATCTATTTACAATGGTCAGTCACATGGCCACTGTCCCCTACACCCAGTGCGAGAGTACATGTGCACACAGTTTCCATCAGAATTAATAGTGGCAAGGTGCTTTAACTGAGAACAGAACACAATTACTGACTTACCCTTTCTTTTTGTGTTTGGTACAGGTAGTCTGTGCCTTTGTAGCCCAAATGACTATGTTGCTGTTTGACAAAATATCACAACGCAAATCTCCTGATATGCTACTAGCTGCATAACATTTTTGATATGTGCATAACCTCAATGTCATCTTCATGCGTGGACATTGACTCCTACCCACACTGGTCTTTGTCTATTACCTTGTGCTGGTCCAGGTCCCACAGCTCCTGGGAGTATGATAACATCAAAGCCCTCCATATTCTTGTAATGGCAGCTTATCCACTAGCCATTGAAAAGAAATGCTCAAATATAAAGATACAAAGAAAATTTATATAGTAGTAAAAAAGTTAATGAAGTAACAGATTTTTGTCAATGAAATAGAACAATGACAGATGCTTGTAGACGTATGTCTGGACTTCCCAAGAAATAAATACCACAAACATCAAACAGCTCTCAGAATGAGATATAAACAGCTTATTACATCTTTATCACATCATGTAAAATGTTCTCCTGTATATAACTTGGACGATTTTCTTTAGGACACTTTCCTTTGGAGGAAGTGCCAGCATCAGCAAGATTGACCAGCCTTTATTCAACTTCAGGGAAAGTTGAAAGAGCATTGAGGAAAATACAGAGAAATATGACATTTTAAACTGAATCTCGTGCTGAGCTATGGATTCCGCACTCTGGACTTCCCTGACAGCTAACCTGAGCTCCTGAGGCTTTCAGGAGCTGACAGAGACACCTTCAGTGAGGGGTCCTCTGCCTTGGGACTCAGTCCCTCTCCGAGGCCAGTGGGGTGGGTGGAGGGGCTGCCTTAACTCAGCGGAGATCTGAAATTGCATGGAGCAGAAATTCATGGACGCTGAGACATATACTTGTATCTTTTACACTAAAGTATTACAGCAACTTACGGTGTAATAGCAATGACGGTCCTGGTGCCGGTGAGGGTGTTTACCTCCCCTTTCGACCGCCCTCCTCAGTGCATGCATAGTTACCCAGTAAAGACTGGAAGGAAGCCACTGGTAATGATTCTGTGCCCACACATTCTACATGACCATCAGCAGTGATGCAAATGAAGGATTTGCTGTTCCAGAACCATAGAGCTCTGTATTTAAGCTAAATAAGGTTTTGATTATGCCTTTTATTCCCAGGCTTGCCAACGGGTGGGGCATAAATAACACTATTCCAAAAGCATCCCATAAAATATCGTGCCCTGAAGACCTACCTTACTACTTTCCTCTGGAGGTAGGAGAAATTATTATGAGTAATGCTTCTCCTCAGGTGATGTGTATCCACCACCTCACACATTAGCTGACTCAGGGGCTACATCTAGTTCTGCATCCATGTACCTTCAGTGCTGCCAGAGATCCAGGACACAAGGCTTGATAGACACCACCACAATTAGATAAGTGGTTCCTGCTCCAGCAGACACCTGGGAGTTTATAAGCTGTAGCACTAAAACTGACAAGATGTTAACTTTTGGTAAAACTGATGTTTTAAATATTGCTGTCTCAGTGATTCTTACAAGGCTTTTTAAAAAGTAGCAATGAACAGCTAAGAGAAATGAAAGGGGCAGGCAGAAGGTGTGGAGAGTTTGAATACGGGCAAAAGAAGATCCATGTCAGAGGTCAAGTCTAAGACAAGAAAGTAGAGATATAGAAATATGTAGGAATATAGAAATAATTAATATAGGGAACTGAATAGGAAAAGAAGATTCAATAGCTGGAGAACCTGAGTTTCTGAGAAAGATAATGCAATATGAGAAGCTGAAGCATAAGAAAGAACAGAAAGGAGAAGCTGTGGATAAAGAGGAACCTTAAGAAATCAGAATAATACAAGGACCATTAATATCAACCGCGATCTTTCTGTTGGCTAGAAAAAGGCCAACATTTCACCCTATTTACATTAATTGGTAAGTGATATATGAAAGAAAATGAGGTGGCCAACAGACCTAACCACAGGTTAGTGACAAAGATCTCTGCTAACAGAGCCCAGCCACTTAATTTACTAAGGTTGTCCTGGCAAAAAGGATGGAAAACTCTTCTGGCATGTGGTGATGGCTAGTGTGGGTCAACGAATACAGCAGCCCCACTAAATGGCTTCACATAAAAAAAACCCAGGAAACAAAAGCCTTAGGTGTATAGCATGCAGTGAGGACATAACCCTGAGTTATGACCCTGAGAATGTGACAGACAGGACAGAAAAAGTGGTAGGATGTCACTAAAAATATGCATCGCTTAACAGAGATAGTCACCTAGGAGTGTCGTATGCCAGAGCAGCATTAAGGCTGCTGGACTCTGACCGAGCCAGAGTGGACGTTACCACACAGCGCTGCTTCACACTGCGCGGTCAGACCCAACAGGAACAGTGAAAAACACATTCAGAACTTCAAAACAACGCTACTTTATGTGCAGGTATAGCATCGTGGATATGTGTGAAGGTGTTGGGCACCCTCACCTATCTTCAGGTCTTCTTCTACGAGCAATCCCATTCCACCCAGTGACACTACGTGGCACAAGTCATCTTCAGTCTGGCTTGCAGGCAACATTGTAAGCCGGGCACTATTTATGCAGACCCTCACTGTGACACTTCAACCGCCATGTTCCATGAAACAGTAACAAACATGCCACCCATTATCTCCTAAGAAGCTCTAAAAGTCTGATTCACAGAAGGGGCACATAGCGCTTCTGGGGAACTTTTTGTTCCAGCAAGTAATAACAGTACTTAAGAATGCTATGTGGTATGGGAGGAATTTATCTCCTGTATAAAGGGAAACAGATGTTGAAGGGAGCAGGACATGAGATGATTAAGGGGCTGCTGTGAGAGGTCAAGGGTTCTTTTTTGAACAGTGCTTCCTTTATACCTTTCTAAATCATAATGTTGAGTCATTATTATAAAGTCAATACATGTGCCCGATTTTTAACATTTCTGAGCACTCTCAATGCCTACTAGCCTTGGTAAGAGTCAGAATTTCTCCATGGCTTTGAAAACCAGGTCCAGCATCGTTCTTAAAATACGTTATTTCTTCTCCTCCCCTCTTCCACTTCTCTTCTCCTGCCTTATAATCATTCTCAGCATATAAATTACTGATGGCAGAGACAGCTAGCATTTCGGTGCCTAGACTGACCTTACACCCAGCCTGTTTAGATGTAAGCCTAGGTACAATTTTTAGTCTAGCATGCTACTAACACTAATAGTGGCCATGCCTCACGGCCACTGTGAAATATGCAAACTGGCTTATAAGGGAATGTGTGTTTCCAGGAGGTCTTGATCTTCCCAAGCCGGTCTTAGTGGGGAGTGTAGGTAACCTTAATTTAGGCTGCCTGCACTTGCAGGTCTGCTACAGTGCTCTGCAGACATGGAGAACCTTAACAGCCTCTTTCTTTCCAGCCCAATGTTACCTGGACAGCTTAGGTCCAGCCAAGGTATATATATTTTTTGTACTGTTAAGGGAATAGGTGTTAGGTTTCCACAGCTGAGTTCCAGATGTCCTGCTATGAATTCCCTTCTTAGCTCCTGACATGTCTTGTCAGCAGAGGCTTGTCCCAGCTGGTGGTAACTGAGATGAAACTGGCCGTACAAGTCCCTGCACACTGCCGATGAGCCTCAAAACAGAACTTCAATTGCATTTTCCAGAATAAGCTTTGAGAGAATTTGGGGACAGTTAGATGGAACAGAATTAGCAGGAAGGTCACTTCTGCTCTGCCCGCTGCTCAGACCCATGAGCAAGGACACGGCCACGTGGGGCTGACCGCCTGCAGGGCAGCCCCTCTCCAGGCTCCCAGACATTAAAGATGTCATCATCACAGCTTGGCCACACCTGCTTGAACAGCTCTTGCAGCCCCTTGAAAAGGGGACAGCAGGTTTGATGCTAAACCCACCCTAACACACAATGCTCCACAGCCCAGGGTACAATAAGGTCGCTGATGGTTTAAAGCAACAGACTGAACTGTAGACTACCTGTATGGAGGAGGTAGCCACTTCCAGGAAAATGGTTGATAAAACAACTGCAGGTAGCAATAGCTTCAGCTTAACTCAGCAGGGCTAGAATGTCAGTGTCCCCAGTATTACAACAGTTAAACATCGCACATCGAGCATCATGGTGAAATAAAGTCCATTCCTCCAACTTTGCAAAGATATTAATATTGTACCCACACAAACTCAGGGGAAAAATTTCACTTCTTTCTTTGTACTTCTTTGCTGTCCCAAGAGAGGGCCATTTTCAGCAAGACATCCCAAGACCCCAACCATTGCCAAATTCATTTTTTCTGGGTTTTTTTGCTTGCCCCAGGCCTTCAAGATTCCTAATCTAAGCAGTTGCATCCTTCCCTGATGGAAAGAAGCGATGCTTCAGTGAATAAAGCTTGCCACCATACTTGATGGCAGATGGCAGCCAAGGAACTAGCTCTTTGTTTTGCTCCAGTCGAAGGAAACTTTCCTGAACTGTGCTTCAAATGCGCTGAATCAACGGGAGGATCCAATTGTCTCTGAAAAAAACTTGCCCCATTTACTCTGAAGACTTTACCATCAGTATCAAGGTCCTGGCAGAGACTTTGTAATCATTTTTTGAAAGCTTTCAGTCTGAAATCTAGAGATTCAAGTTCGCTGCTTTGCCTCAGTTCTTGACCAGATCTTAGATGGAAGGAAATTCTTATCCACTGGCTAAAATTCTTGCAAAAATAATAAGCAAAACTCATCTCCTGCTGCTTCAGAATGTCACTTTGTTACTCTATCATTCTGAATACTGAAGTTATTCAAAAAGTCTGAATGTGTTAATTCTGTATTCTGTGGATGTGCCATTTTCACTTGCAAATGTGGCTGCGTCTTGAACCAAGACCCTTGACCAGCAGTGAAACTATCCGTGTATGTAACTCCAACTTCATTGGATAACATCTGCTTAGCCTCTGCTTGCTTACATTCCCTATTAATTATAATTCATTCTTTTAATGTACAATCCATTCAAAAAGCTCAAATTTATTTTAGTTTTTAATCATACAATAGTCCTTGGCTAGTTTAGAAGGAGTTAGATCACCCATGGTTTTAGTGATTTTTCTCTTCAAACAGAATAAACTCTGCTTTTTGCCACCTCTGCTGAGAGCTGAGTTTTTCCATTCTTTCAGCCATCGCTACTGGTTTCCACAGAAAAAAAAAACATACACATGTGCTAAAAGACAGACAAAATGGGGCAGTCTGCTCCCGTCACGTAACGCTGTGTCAGGGAGGCGTAGCACTCCTCCAGGGACGGTGTGCGTGGTGCTATGTCCACCAAATCGGCAGCAGGCACCATGCGTCCGACATGCTCTGCCCACCTTTCAGCGGGGCAGAGATGTCTGTGGCTGGGCCAGGGTCCTGCGGAGGCAGCCTGGGGAGCAGGAGCTCTGCAGGAGCTGTGGGTGATACTGCAGCGGTGGCATTCATGCGAGCTGCCCAGGAGCTGCCCCGCTCACCCCAGGGGCCTCTTCCCAGTACCCTGAGGCTCAGTGCACAGGAAGGGACTACAGCGACTGGGGAAGGGTGGGAGCAAGGTGCAGAAAAGAGAGGAGGGGCAAGCCTTCAGACAGTGATGTAAGGCGTACGGTCTTCTCGTCTGGAGTATTGAGCCGCAGGGTGCAGATGGGGAAACCCAAGGAGCTGTTTCACAGAACTCATTTCCCCTTCTCCTTTCTCTACATTTCACTTTTTACATCACGTCTGGCTGGAACTACTAGAAGAAAGATAACAACTATCTTTCTTTTAACATGGGCAATCTACACAGCGCTGTACATTGGGTTGAGTCTGTCTCAACATAACGCTAACAATAAATATCCGGCCACGCTCTGAGCATCAGCCCTGTTGTCCATAAAGGAAGGTGTCACCTGCAGAAGCAAAGAGAGTTCAGCTTACCTACGCACATGATCCTGTTAGTTAATACACAATATGCCGCTGAAATATGTCCTATGGGCATATATTGTGTTTATGCACAATATGTACAAGACCGCACCTCTCAAAAGTGCCATTACGTTATACAGTTCCAAGTCCAAAGCTACAGCCTTCACAACCAGCTTGTATTCAGATTGTGAAAAGTCAAATTCCTTCCATTTTCGTCATCCCGAATAATGATCTGAGGGAGCAGAAAGTAGATTTGAATGTAAGAGGTGTATGTATTTGGTTACTGTGGTTATTGATCATTTCTAAGACAAACTCCAAAACGGTGATTAAAGCAATGTTAATGTGCTTTGAATTAGAATATTATTTTCCAAAGATACCAAATATAAGTATGTTAATTCAAATACATTATGAGATGCTGTGATTCAAACAACATTGATAAAATGTTAGAAATGTTGAGGCAAGAGGATTTGCAAGATCTTGGCCTCAGTCATTCCTGTGGTGGATTCAGAGTTTGTGTGTCAGCTTTACTGCTGCTGAAGACAGAGGAACACGTATCTTTAAAACAGAGAAAGTCAAAAGACTTCAACAAATACATAGCCATGGCATAAAAGCACATGAAGATTTTTTAAAAAGTCATAATTTTTGAAGTTTTTAAAATCTTCTTAGCTTATACTTAACAGTGACTGACAGGTGACTTCCTTGATGTAGTAAACAAATTTATTTAGATCACTGCAGACTATGGCTCAACAGCATTCCAAATACATGTTCTCTTTTTTTTGTTTTTATTTTAGACTAAATCAAAATAATAACTATTTTTTCTCTGTTAATCACTTGTAAATTAAACAATATTCATATATTCAATATTAGCTTAAAACTGAGTTGGAGGCACAGAAATAAGCACAGAAATGGTGTTACTAACAAAAATGTGTTGCAGCACTCCATCGCCTAGACATAACAATGCATAACACATCTTGTTAATATAAAAAAGATAGCTGAGCAGCAGTAGAAAAGTAGAGAGCATAAATATGTTATAATATAATCGGATAAATATCATATTGTTTTGAGTCATAGTTTTTAAATTGCCCTGCTACCATTTTGTTTACATACCAAGACAGTCAAAAATAAATGACTGATTTTCCAAATGATAGAGCATTCCCTCAGGAACTCCACGAAAGTAAATCAGTGAGAGACCTGTAAAGCATTGGATGAAAGTCAATATGAGGAAATCTTAACTAAGGCATTCATAAAACATTGCATTAATGGTTTTTGAATCTTGATAGACATAAATGACCAAAATTTTATCATGCCCTAAACAGTTAACAGAAAAAGGAGATTCCTTCAAGGCCCTAACTGTAACTACTACATGAGAAGGATAATATTAATCTTGAAACATGATCTGTTTTGTCTGAGCAGAAACCACAGTATCTTTTATCCGAGGGTAACTTCAGCTTTTATCGCGTATTTACATATTTTATCTGTCTGTAGAAAGAAATACTTTATCCACTTTTTTCACTTTTAACCATGTGCTGAAAACCCATTTATATCACTGGCATCCATCTTCCACTGCATTTATTGGCTCAAATGCCACATATGGAAGTAAAAAAATGTTGTTAACCTGTTCCTCTGCACATTGTACACATGACAGAAAATCAAAGTTAGGGGCTGCTGCAGTGCGCTGTGAGGCCCACGACCGCCCAGAAAACCTGACTGGGTCATTTTCTGAGTCCCTTGCTTTAGCTGAGCCGCCACTCTCCGAGTCTCTCTGCTGACTCTTCCTCTGCCATATCCAGCACAAAACCCCTGCAGAAACCTCTCCTTTTTTCGGCACCTGCAGAAGCGGGTAATAGTCACGCTATTACCTGCGCCGTGGCTTGTCCTCGTAGCTGAGACCATGCCTCCATGCAACCCAGGTGAAAAGACCCCGGACAGGATTCGGCCCGTGCTAACTTTGGAGCTGGATGTGTGCAGGGCACCTACTGCCCCTGATTGTGTCCCCCAGCCTTCGCCACACCGTATTTAGCTGCCACGGATGGGCCTTTTCTCCATCTGGTTTGTTCAACCACTTGCTCCCTTTCTCTCCACAATTCAACGGCACAGCGGCTGAAATTTGTTTCCTTTTATTTTAAACTACTCTGTCTTGATTCATTGTGGGTTTTGCCTTTCCTCAGATCATCGATCAGACCTAGCCAGTCCGCATTTTCCCTGCAGAGACAAATTTTATAACTATTCTGTTCCCTTTCGTGCCTTTTTGTGTTTTATTGCACTCGCAAGGAGATAAAGGAACCATGGTGCTTGCCCATAGTGCTCAAGGTGCAGTGCTCATGGAAAAGCGTAACCCTGTACTCCATTTCGTTCTTCATTCCTTTCCTAAGCATTTCTAGCACTCTGTTTCCCTCTGACAGTTAACAAATGTGGGATGTTTTCGAAGGAGCGTCCACAAAGGCCTCTCTTCTGAGTGATAACACTCCATGTACATTTGTGCGTGTATCATTAGAATTCTTTTTTCCTGTGTCTCACTTAGCAGTACGGAAATGAGCACACCATTTCATCAGCAGATCACTGGGGACCTTTAGGTCTCAGCAACTTCTTGTCCTCAGTTTCAGTTTCACTGTCAAGTACCCCCAGTAACATCAGCAAATAATGCTCTTCCGTTATTCATCCTGTTTGCCCACTCAGTCAAGAATTTCCAGGGCAGAACAGACTCCTCATCCTGAGGAAATTCAACTGTCAACCTCCAGCAGCTATGAAAACTGATCATTGTTCCTGTCCTTCACTTTCTGTCTCTTACCTGGTCATTAATCTTTTTACCCCACAGAAATATAATTTCTTTTAAGAGTACTACAACAAGGTCGAGAGCTTCAGGGGAACGCTGAGTATGGTACGTGCGTCTCACAGGCTGCTGTGTGATGTTCAGAAATGAACCTGAGGGTTGCGTCAGCTATTGCCGAGCAGGCTGAGCTCGCCGACGGTGACTGCTGACAAGCCGGGCACACCTCTGGCACGGCCGTGGCTGAGGTCTGTTTCCCACGATGGAGAGGAGAGCTGGGGCGTGGGACCCCTGCGCTCACTGGTGGTACTGCATTGCTCGAGGGGCTTTCGGACACCACCATGTCAGATGCCACCATTAAAGATCTCAGAGGTAACGTCTGGTCTGCGCCATCCATGCGCCGCTGCCCACTCATGCACCCCTGCAGAAGAAAGTGATCTCCTTGTACTCCAGTGGGGCCTTGCTGTGGGCTGCGGACTGGTGGCAAGCCCAAACGAGGAAGGCAAATCAAACCCATCACAGGCAGCAGGGCGCAGTTTGCCACCTCCTGGCGCCATTGCCAAAAAGCTTTTCTTGTGGCAGTTTCTCGTCCCCTCACCTACTATAATCTGACCAGAACGACCGTTTCTTCTGCCTTCCTTCTCCAAGTAGCCAAAAGGTAGTAAAATAAAAACAAGGATACAGGGAAAATAACAAGGAACAATAGCAGGACACAGAGCAAGGCCAGAGGCTGCTGACTAAAACGTCTGGTCTGCAAGAACCTGGCCTTGACGACAAGTGGCAAGCGGTTACCAGGAGAACTGCAGAGCTCCCCAGGGTGGTTTGCAGGGAAACTGTTGGACAAGGCTTTCCTGTGTCATGTGAGAGCACCAATTCACAGACCCGGGGTCCCCTCTGCCGAAAAGCAGTGTGTGCTTTTATAGAATCATAGAATCTTAGCATGGTTTGGGTTGGAAGGGATCTTAAAGATCATCTGGTTCCAAACCC
>Ga0181612_109696_pt1 | contig 29262 bp, 29 predicted proteins | sample HoacroProtozoa21_FD_119630 | JGI IMG/M metagenome (GOLD analysis project Ga0181612, IMG submission 119630) | Hoatzin crop microbial communities from Cojedes, Venezuel. Combined Assembly of Gp0051906, Gp0051904, Gp0051908 | reverse complement strand
TCTGGGAAGAAAACACAGCTGACGTCTTCTAATACGGATTTGGATGATGAAGTGTGGGATGAGTCTGATAATGAAAATATCACTTCTGATGCTTATAACTACACGACGATGACGAGTAGCACGATAGAATCATGGTTGTCCGATGGTAATGATGTCTATAACATCAAAAACGTGCCACATTCTTACACTAATGGCAATTTGACAACTACCACTTATGATGGTGACACCCAGTATTACGGGAATTATTATAACTGGTATGCAGCCACGGCGGGGACGGGAACTTCTGTGCTAACCATTGGCAGTGTTGCGGCTTCGACCATTTGCCCCTCCGGATGGACAATTCCGCGCAAAGTGAGTAATTCATCTTATGCAAACTTAATTAGCAAGTATGATAACTATACTCAGGAGCTTGAAACTGTATCTCAAGAACTAAGAAGTAAACCATCGTCATTCATCTTTTCTGGATTCTTTAGTACGGCCGGAGCAACCAACAACCAAGAAGTGGATGGATATTTCATAATAGACGGCGCTCCAGACGAAACTAATACAAGCACTTTTTATCTTAGCTCATCCAAATTTGATGCAGGGCATAGTAATTACAAAGGAGTTGGGTACTCGATCCGCTGTGTCGCCAGAAGATAACTTATTTTCTACTTCTGCCTACTTTTAACAATCTTAAAGCTCGTAAACAATACCATTCCCACATCCACTAGAAACATCGGATAGTTTTGGATGTAAAAGTCGTGCACTGCCCAGAGCAAGCAATTGACGATGATTGCATATCGCAGCGAGCTGGCGGATTTGCAATAGTAAAGGCAGATCGCATACTGGACCGTTCCCGCGACGACAAAAAGTCCAAACATGCCAACGTTGTTAAATACCAGACCGAGCGTTGTTGCGACCATCAGCGTGATGATCATGACTGACTTGGTGTAGAGTTTTTTCGCAACTAAGATATTGCGCAGGGTGGCGACGAGGTTTGAGACGGCGCCGGGAATCGAGCCGAGCAATAAGTTGGATATTACAAGCAGGCCGGCGTTGATTCCTTGGCAAAAAGCGATTTGAGTTTTGGACTTTTTGGTGACAGCAAGAAACATGAAAATAATGGAAACGAGCGAGCAAAGCTGCGCTAGCGCGAACTGGATCGACCAAGTACTGAAGTCGAGATTTAGCATGAGTTAATTATACACCTTTCTACCAATTTCCACTACCGCCCCGCCCCTCCACGCGCTACAATAGCCACAAAAGGAGGACTGAGCAAATGATTCGACTAATGAAACTGCCACTGAAAAAGGTTTGGGCGAGGGTGCGGTTGAGGTTGCAGTTTTCCCTGTTGCGGTGGGCGATTTTTCTTAAGGTGTCCCGTTTGGGACAGTTTAAGAAACTAAGGTCTTGAATTAGGACATTTTTTTGCTAGAATTGGAAGTAATACGCAACGAACTATCGCGTATGTCAATCAACCGCCAGCAATGGCAGAAAGGAGCAAATGTCAACACAAGATTCTCACTCGCTCTACACAGGACCAAAGTACCGCACGATTTTAATCGACCCACCGTGGAGCAAAAACCAAGGAGGCAATTACGGGGCCGTCACGCATTACGATGTGATGTCGACCGAGGAAATTGCAGATATTCCGGTTTCGGATCTCCTTGAAGCAAATGCGCACATATATTTATGGGCCACTGCGTCAACCTTGCCGGATGCACTCGAAGTGATGAAGCATTACGGCGGCAACTATAAATCAGTCTTCGTATGGCTGAAAACCAAACTCGGGCTTGGGCGCTACTTCCGCAACGCTAACGAGTTCCTCTTACTCGGCGTGAAGGGTAAGAAGGCTGGAAATTGTAACACGCAAATTTCCTGGGGCATTTACCCGCTCCAAGGCCACAGCCATAAACCCGAAGAAGTCTACGACATTATTGAACGCATGTCGGACGGGCCTTATCTCGAACTTTTCGCTCGTCGGCCACGACATGGTTGGGATGCTTGGGGTAATGAAATCGCCAGCGACATCGTCATCCCCGGCTATCCGGTTCCGGTTTATTCTGACAAAGTCAAGTCTTAATTCTCTCTCAACAACCAAAACCACCAACAAGTACATCAAAGAAAGAAGGTGAAATGAATGGGTTCACGTGAGCCTAAGAGTCCACTTTTGCGCTTTTTTGAGGCGGCGATCATTTTTGCGATGTCCGCGTATTTGATTAAACTCGGCTGCAAATATCTCGTCTGCTCATGGAGCGTACTGAAAATCATAATTTTAATAGCAGTAATCGCGCTTATCATCTATCGCATCTGGAAGTTTCGACGCGACCGATGGTTTTGAGCGCTGAAAGGAAAGGTAATGAAACGACAAGAACTGAAATGGTGCGAAATGAAATGGCAGCGCCCGTTTGATCTCGAAAACGTTTGGTCGATGCTGACTTATCTCGCCGCTTCGTCTCCTCGCGGATTGGTCTGCTGGGAAGTTCGAGCCTGTGGCGGTTCGGTGCGCTATTTGCTTGGCACTGAAGTCGGTCATCAGCGCAAAGTCAAAAATGTGATTGCGTCGCAGATTACTGCTAGTTTTGTACCGGCAGATAAAGTTATGGGTCGAAAACACGTACAAGTGGCTAAACAACTGCGCGTATCGAAGTCATTATTGTCGCTAAACGATGAGATCACCATGGCAGTGGTGCGATCGGCCTTGGCGGCGATGGTGAATGGCGATCCGGAAGAAGAAGTGGTTTTACAAGTGGTTTTGGGAGCCGCACACGCGCCGCAGCCTGCGCATCCGAATCCGGTGAATCCGCATAACACTTGGCTGGATATTGCGCTGGGCAATGCCAAACAGGCGTCGCATGATACAAAAAGTAGTATTAAGAAGAAGGCTGAGCAGCATTGTTTTGATGCGGTGGTGCGGATTGGCTCGACGGCCGAGCATTCGGCCAAAGTTAGCGGAGTGATTTCGGCGCTCAGAACTTTGGCGTCGGCGGGCGTGAATGTAAGTTATAAGAACGAGCAGCCGTTACGTTTGGATATGGCGACCATGCCGTGGCACTTCCCTTTGCGGTTGTCGGTAAAGGAGTTGGCGAACTTTTTGTTACTGCCGGCAGGTGAAGAAGAGTTTCAAGGCGTGGCAGGATTGCATCCGAAATTGATTCCGGCGCCAAGTTGGTACAAACCAGCGCGCTCTGATCGGATGTTGCGCGCGTTTGCCGAGTCGACGGCTGGCACGCCAACAACTTTGACGATTTCGCCAAAAGATAGTTTGGAGCACACTATTATTCTGGGGCCAACTGGCTCGGGCAAATCGACCGCGATGGAACATTTGATCATGGCCGATATTAACGCTGGGCGCAGTGTGTTAGTGCTGGATCCGAAGGCGGATTTAGTGACGGACATTCTGGAGCGGATTCCGGAAAATCGCAGACAGGACGTGGTGGTGATTGACCCGTCTGATCCGTGTCCAGTTGGGTTTAATCCGCTGGCGCTGCGCAAGGATCAGAAAAAAGATTTGATTGCCGATGCGATTTTGTCGGTGATGCAGGAGATTTTTGCCGATAGCTGGGGCGTGCGCTCGCACGATATTATTAACGCCGCACTTTTGACTTTGATTGAAAATGAGGATGCGACTTTGGTGTGGTTGCCGACACTTTTGACTGATGATGAGTTTCGCGCCAAGCTGACTCGTAATTTGAAAGATGATATTTCTCTGATCCCGTTCTGGGAACAATATGAATCCAAGAGCAATGCCGCGCGGAATACCGAGATTGCGCCAGTTTTGAATAAGATGCGCCAGTTCTTGCTGCGGCCAGGCTTGCGCAATGTACTTGGTCAGGCGCACCCGAAGTTTGATTTTATGGACTTGTTTTATAAGCGGAAAATCGTGTTAGTACCGCTGAATAAGGGTTTGATTGGTGGCGAGTCGGCGCGCTTGCTCGGATCTTTGATTGTGGGCCTGACTTGGACGATGGCGCTTTCGCGGGCACGTTTGCCGAAAGATCAGCGCCACCTGGTTTCGATTTACATCGATGAGTTGCAGGATTATCTAAGTTTGCCAACTAACTTGTCTGATGCATTGGCGCAAGCGCGTGGGCTTGGCCTCGGGATTACCATGGCGCACCAGTATCGTGGTCAGTTGCCGGCCGGAATTAAGGACGGCATCGACGCTAACGCTCGCAACAAAATCATTTTTGGATTGAACGGCGTGGACGCGCGCGAGGTGGCTAAACAATCAGTTGAACTCGAGCCCGAAGATTTTATGATGCTGCCGCGCTACCACATTTATACCAACCACCTGGCAAACGGTAAAAATACTGGCTGGATTAGTGGCGTGACGATTAAGCCAACGCCGGCCTTGCGAATGGCGGCTGAACTGAAGGCGGAAAGCATGAAACGCTATGGACGACCAGCGGCAGAAATTGAAGCGGAGATCCGTCGAGCGCTTTTACCGACTCCAGTTACCACCGCACAACCCGCGCCAGAAACTTCTGAAAGTTTTCCATCGACAACTTCATCAACGAATATTGGGAGGAAAAAGTTATGATCGGTTTTTCGCGCCAGTTTTCGTTAATAACTTCGGGTCGCGTGGGCCAAATGGCTTCGCAAGTCCGCGAATTTGGCTCGGAACGAAAAAATAAGCGGCCTTACTCTTCTACTTATTCTGCGTTTCTTAATTTATGCCGGAAGGAGGCCCGCCATGAGTGATACCCGCATTTCCAAGTTACAGCTATTGGCTTACGCAAACACTTTGTCGGACAAGCAAATCGAGATCGTCAAAACGATTTATGATTGTAATTACATCTTAACTGATCAGATACGTCGACTTTATTTCACCGGTCATTCGACCACTTCTTCAGCCACTCGCACAACTCAATATAACTTGAATCGGTTGAAACAACTGCGGCTGATCGACACTGGGCGACGTCGGATTGGTGGCACGCGCGCCGGATCGGGTTCGTACGTTTGGTACGTCACTTCGACGGGCGAAAAGTTCCTGAACTTGATTGGCAAAAACGCCGCAACTTTACATCGTCGCCGTGAGCTGAATGGCTTCAATTTACGACACACGATTGCGCTGTCCGAATGTTATGTGCAATTACATGAAATTTGTCGCGCGGAGGAAAATCGGCCGAAGTTAACCATGATCCAGACCGAGCCGGATTGTTGGCGAAACTATCAGTTACGCGGTCGCAAAATCGCACTGAAGCCAGACTTGGCGGCGGTAACTCAAATCGATGGTTTTGAAGATCGTTGGTTTATTGAGGTGGATTTAGCCACGGAAGGTATCGCCTCGATTTTGGAAAAGTGCACGCGCTACCACGAATATTACAAAACCAATCAGGAACAGGCGCAGCACGGAGTTTTCCCAATCACGGTTTGGATTGTGCCGAATATAGAGCGCAAAAAGCGTTTGTGTGACGCCATGGGGCGCGCCTTTAAATCGCAAAAACTTTTCACGGTGATTTGCGCCGATGAACTTGAAAGTATTGTCTGCGGGGGAGTGAAGGAGGATGCCATGACATAACTGGAATCCTCCTCACAACCCAGATTCTCGGGGCATAGAGAATTGCAACTTACAGGTACATTAATATCTTATATGGAACAGGAAAGGCAAGGTGATTTTTATGTTCCAAACTAAATTCGGAGTTGAAATTGAATTCACTGGGATTACCCGCAAAAAAGCTGCTGAGATACTTGCAAACTATTTTTCGTTTGGTCGGATCTCTGAAACTAGAGTGCTCGACCCGCAGAGACGCATCTGGTCAATCCATTACGATGGTTCGATCAGAGCGCAGAAAAAAGTCCACGGAAGGCTCATCAGCGGCGGTAATGAACACCGTTGTGAGCTGGTGACACCGGTGCTGACTTATGCGGAAGATATGGCCACATTGCAGGACATTATCCGACGCTTGAGAAAGGCTGGCGGCATCACAAACGATTCTTGTGGCATTCACGTACATGTGGATGGCGCAAGTCACACGCCACGGACCATTTGGAACTTAGTAAACCTGGTAGCATCGCGAAATGATCTTTTTTACAAGGCGTTTCGCATCAAGCCTGAACGGGCGCAGTTTTGCAAAAAGATGGACGACTACATGGTCAAAACGTTGAACGTCAAACGGCCGAAAACTTTTGATCAGCTGGCAGAGATTTGGTATGCGGGGTACCATCAGGCACGTTCTTCGCATTACCACAATAGTCGTTACCACTTTTTGAACCTGCATTCGTTTTTCAGCGGGCCGAACCACACAGTTGAGTTCCGGGGTTATAACAGCGAGTTACATGCCGGCAAAGTCCGGGCGTACGTGTTGTTTTCCCTCGCGATCAACCGGCAAGCGCTGGAGCAGAAGTATGCCGTTTATAAGCATGTCCAGGACGAAAACGAGCGTTTTGCAATGCGAGTTTATCTTGTCCGGATTGGTTTCGTCGGCGAGGAATTCAAATCCTGCCGCGACCACCTCTGCAGTCACCTGAGTGGAAACCCGGCTTGGCGGTATGGGTCAAAATACGACGTATCCTATCACCGCAAAAAACCGAAACAGCAGGAACAGCAACCCAACAATCACACATCTTCGGACTCGGATGATGAGCCTGAAGAACCACCGTTTTCCTAGGAGGTGAGCAACTATGAAACGTAAACTTTATTGTGCTTATGGCTCGAATATTAACGTTCAGCAGATGCGCCACCGCTGCCCCGATGCAAAAATCGTCGGCACTGGCGCATTGCTCAATTATGAGCTGACATTTAACAGAGTCGCAACCATCGTTCCCCAGAAAAGGGCCGCTGTGCCGGTCCTGATCTGGGCCATTTCCAAACGCGATGAAAAATATCTTGACCAGTATGAGGGCTTCCCACACCTCTACGGCAAGAAGCGGGTCACCGTCATGCTGCATGGCCGCCGGCGCTACGCCATGGCCTACATCATGAACGACTCCCGCCATCGCGCCATCCCGACTGAGTTTTACGCGCAGACTATCCGTGACGGATACAAAGCCGTACAGCTTAATTTAAGTTACCTGGAAACCGCAATAGACAAAGTTAGGAGGAATAGCCGTGGATAAGTCAAGATTTAGTTTAGGAATCGTCAGCCAGGAAAATTTCAAGTATGCCGATCAGGCCGTGTATAAGGAAGAACTCGGTTTGGTTACCTTCGTCTACTACATAATCGACGAGAGCAGTGCGGGCATCATGTCGCATCAGTCCTGTAAAATCCAGGGCATCGACAAGGAAGAATTGTTCGAAATCGCTCGTCAGAACACCATTGAAGCCGGTTTTAGCTGCACGAGCTTCAACGATTTGAATTTCATCGGCGAAGTGGTCGAAAATCCGTTTCACGTTTTGACCTCTCGCATATTTTGCGCAGGCGCGGTCGTGATGCTCATCCCGGAGATTATGGATCAGGTGGTCGAAACCATGGGCAACAACTTCATCATCTTACCCAGTTCGAAGCACGAAGTTTTGCTGGCTCAGAAGAAACCGCCCTATGAGGCCACTCCGGCCGAATATTTACGCGATATGCGTGGTTTGGTCAAAGCGGTAAATTCTTCAAATGCTCTTGAACCGGAAGATGTCCTTTCCAACGAAGTCTTCGCCTACGATGCGCAGAACCACAAGCTGAAATTTGCTGAGGCAAGCGACATCTAGACGTTGGCCGTTCCGTATCAGATCCCTCGCCCCCTGTTTTTCGGGGGGCGGGGATCACCAAGCATCAAATATTAACGAAAGGAGTTTTATGACTGCAATAGATCGAAAATTTATTAGCAACCTTACGCCGTTCGCGGTTTCGTACATTTTTGCGCCTAAATTCGAGGGCGACGACGAAGAATTGACCGACCGCGACATCACCATCCAGCGCCTCCACGTGCGCACCAAAGCCGCCGACCTGGGGACTTATGTTGGCGCCGAAATCATCGACACCACCCCTAGCATGGATTGTGGTGAACGCGAAGATTTTATCAATTTGCTCGATTTTATCGACCAATACCGCGAAAAAATCTCCTGCGTAATCGTCGACCGCCTGCTACCCCTGACCGATTCCGCTGCCATGCTCGAAGCGTTTATCGACGAGTTGGACAGCCGCGGGGTTAACATCGTGGTTGCCTCGCCAAATGGCGAAACTAAGGTGTTTGGCAGCATGCCCGGCGCGGACGTCGAATATTGCCCGCAGGATCTGTATGATTACCTCAAGAAGATCACCAAGAAATCTGAGAAGCGGGTAATTGATGATGCGGATGATTTGGTGTAGTTATGGGTGGGATAGGCGTATAAGTCGAGTTATGGGTGGTTTTTACCTATAAGTTTTAATTATATGGTGATAGGAATTCCAACCCGAGACAAAACAACATAATCACCACAATTACAATAATCTTGTAGGTAAACCCCCTATTATTTCCCTTAAAAAATCCTGACGACACTCCTTAAGATACGCGATTTTCTTTTTTGCATCCTTAGTCTTGGATCCTCTCAATTCTTCTTCTTTCTGGCCGAATGCTTTAATAATAGATGCATACATGAAATAGAGCCATAGTTTTGGAAAAAGGAAACCACAAAGAGCTCCCCATCCAAACCCAAAATCACTAAGCCTGTAAATTTTTTCCTTGATTATTTTGGTTACAACTACGGCTAGTAGTATATCAAATAGAAATGCATAAAATAGAACTTCAATTGTCATTTCATCCTTTCTTGTTATGGTTGCTAATTAAATTGTACCCCCCCCCCGGCGGGTTTTGTCAAGAACGTTTGTTCGGGTAGATTTATGACATAAAATCACCCATAAGTCGCAAATTAGCGAGTTATGGGTGAAATGTGGGCATAAATAGAATTATGGGCAAATTTAACGTTTATCTCATGATTTGCAACTTAACGTTTGCAACTTAACAGTTTTACAGGGGAAAATAAGTTACGGGCAAAAATCTCCCATAAGTACAAAAACGAGAGTTACGGGTGGAAATTACCCATAAACTCAACCAAAAAGCACAAAAAAGAAGCCCCTGCGGTAGGAGCATACTGCCCCGTGCAAGTGCTTCCAGATGAGGGCGCGACTCAGCTATTTCGAGCCAGGCCTCACCCTCCTGTATCTAATTATAGCATATTTTGCCGAAAAACCGCTATTTTTCGCCGTATTCCCGCTTCATGGCGTCGATGGAGACGATCCACTGCTTGCCGTATTTGCGGGCGTCGATCCCCTCTTTGAGCTTGCCGTACGAAATCGCCTTGCGCAGTGCGCTTTCGCTCAGGCCCCAGAGCTCGGTGGCGTCGCTCATGGCCATGAGGCCATCAAAAGGCGTCTCAACCGTTTCACCCTTGTCCCAGAGCTCGTCACAAGAGAGGTCTAGATCATCGCTCCAGATGATGCCGTAGCCCCCAACGTCCGGCTGCACCTCATAAAATTCCTCAGGATGGTCGCGCAGCTGCCGAAACGCCGCAATCTCGTCAAAAATCGGATTGACGTCGTAGATTTTCGTGGTTCCCTCGGCAAATTGCACGCTAAGGTGAAAATCCGGCAATGGATAGACGTTTTTTACTTTATGGAACATGTTCCTCCTTTACTTTACCTTATTATTCGAGCGGTTCTATATTCTTGAACTCCTGCGTTTCCCAGATTTCCATCAGTTTATCGCGATGAAGTTCAAGCCACTCCTGTACCATTTTTAATGCCGTTAATGGTAGTTCACCGTCCAAGACCGCCCCTGTTCTTAGATCGATGGCCGCCGTGGTCTCTCCGTAAATCGCATGCATATGAGGTGGATTGTGCTCACTTTGCTTAAAATACATGCGAATGATAATCCCGTAAAACTCCGATAATTTGGGCATACACTCCTTTCTTTTTATTTTTGTATTGCCCCTATAATATCACAACATCGTGATAATTTCAATAGTTTGAATGAGTTATGGCACAAAACCGCCCATAAGTCGTATTTTTACGAGTTATGGGCGAAATGTGGACATAAATAGAATTATGGGTAAATTTTACGTTTATCTCATGATTTGTAGCTTAACAATTTTATGGGTAAAAATTGGGTATAAGTCGCAAAACCAGAAGTTATGGGTAAAAAATCACCCATAAATGCAAAAATGAGGACTTACGGGCAAAAACCACCCATAATCCATCACTCCATCTGACCATCAATCCACTTTTCCGCCTCGGTCATCGTGGTAAGTGATGCGTCCCCGACATCGGAAGTCTCGTCCGTGTAATCCTTGAGATTCATCACGCGGGCCTCGTCCCAAGTGCCATCGGCATCGGAATCGATCAACTTGTATCTGTTATCGCTCGCGTCGCTCCACCAATTCACATCGACATAAACCGCATTTTCGCCATTAAGTGCCTCATTGGTTAAATCTTGGTAATCATCGAGGGTTTTGCCGTTGTTATTCGAGAGCGTGATGCCGCTGCCAGATTTCGGCTCCGCGCCCTCCCTCAGATCAATCAGATCATCCGCCGCGTACAGGTCCACCGACCAGACCAGGCCATCGCCGCTCTTATCTATAAATTTTCCCATATCGTCGACGACAGACTCGACGGATCGGCTATCGCTAGAGGTTTGACTGGTTTGGCAGCCGCCCGCGGTCGCCGAGACACACGCGGTCATGAGAATTGTGGTCGCGATTACCTGTTTTCTGCGGTTCGGATTGTTCATTTTAGCCCCCTTCGTCACACCATTTCTATCTGTTAATGTACCCTCCGCCGGATGAGTTTGTCAATGATGGCGGGTTTGGTTGAGGTTATGGGTAGAAATTACCCGCAAATACGGAAATTGGAAGTTATGGGTGGAAAATACCCGTAAGTGCAGGAAAAAGAGATTTATGCCACAAAACCGCCCATAAGTCGCATTTTGGTGAGTTATGGGCGAAATGTAGACATAAGTAGAATTATGGGTAAATTTTACGTTTATCCCAGAATTTGCATCTTAACATTTTTATGGGTAAAAAAGAGGCTTAAACCGCAAAAGTCGGGTTTAAGCCGGTTTTTTGGACGAAGGGCGATTAGTCTTCGATCTTATTGCCATCGGCGTCGTAATATTCGTAATAGCCTGAGACTACAATGCCACCCACCGTAAGCTGGAGCATTTCCCAGTCCTCATCATTGGAGTAGGCGAAATCACAGGCGGCGGTATACGTTTCATCCGTGTCGGAGTCTTTTACTACCCACGTATATGCGTAAACCTTACGGCCATTCTTATCGTAAATCCCCAAATCAACTGCGGTGCCACCTTTGCTATCTAGATTTTTAACGACGCCACCGTAGCTGTAGCCTTTTAGAGTCGCCTCATTCATGCAAGCGTCTTCTATATCGGACGGAATTTCGGTGTAACGATAATCCTCGTAGCCGCCAAGGCTGACTTTAGGTTCGTCGTTTTGAGTGTCGCCTTTTGTAGCGCCAATTATGATCACGAACAATATCACAAAAAGTACGCCGATGAAGATCTTACCTGCTTGTTTCCAAGTGATTTTTTGTGATTTTCTTTTTTCAGTCGCCTTGTTCATTTTTTCGGTTGCCTCATTGAGACGTTCGGTCATTTTGTTTAAATTCATATTCTCCTTTCAAATATTAGGGTTGCTAATTAAATTGTACCCCCCCCCCGAAAGGTTTTGTCAAGAACGTGTGTTCGATCGTGTTTATGGGCGAAAAACACCCATAAATGCCGGAAAACAAGGATTTTATGCCACAAAATCGCCCATAAGTCGCAAATCAGCGAGTTATGGGCGAAATGTGGGCATAAATTGGAATTTTGGATTTATGTCCAAGATTAGCAAATTAACAATTTTATGGGTAAAAATCGAGATTAAGCACCGCTAGAAGGGTCATAATTATGCCACGCGTTGGCATATCCTAAAAACTCTTCTCTCTGGTCATTATCGGTGATTTTTTTGAGTGCAGCCTGTTTGGCCTGGCGGTAAGATTCTTCCATCTTAGCGACGTCATCTGGGTTATCCAGATCGCCGCGATAATTTGGGTTCTTATGGACTTGGCCAGAGTCGGCATCATACCAACCAAACACAAAATCAGAGTTATACGTACCTTCTACCCCATAACCATCGCCATCATCCTTATTTGGCGTATAAAAAACAGGGTAATTCATAGAGCTGCCCGTCGGATCAGATTGATCCAAAAACAGTCCAGCTGGCAATTTATACTTAACAGGGACGCGGAACAGGATAATCTGCTTAGCATTCTTGTGCTGCCATTTATTAATCGTATCTGATAAGTTATCTGGGTTGTCATTCGAAAGAGCTAAAAAATTGCCACTTATGCTGCTATCGCGCCCAAAACCACCCACTTGTAGGCCTTTTTCCATGATACTTTCGGCGTTTTCGGCGCTTGTGGTACCATGACCAAGCTCCTCATAGCGTGGATCTGAAAGTTCTTTCAAAACTTCGGCCAAGGGAACAACTTCCGCTTTCTCTTCTGGATTAGCAGAGCGTTCCTGGCTGGCTTTCTGAGCAAGATATTCATCCCGCTTAGCGTCATATCGGTCAAAATTCTCTTGCCAATAAGTCGTGAGATTATCATCGTAGCCAAGCGTTTTCGCCTCTTTGAGCTTGAGACCATAATAACGGCGACGCTGCCGGTCGTCCATCCCCTTCCACTGTTGCATCGTGACAGTTAGCGGATTTTGAATGATCGCCTCGCGCATGGCGTTTTGCAAATTCTCGCGAATTTTAGGGGTGGCTGGATCGTTTTCATCCAAGTTTTTTAGACGTTTTTCGCACTCAGCAAGAACATCTGCAGCCGGATGGGCAAAATGACCGTTCTCTTGGAATTCAATCCCCTTAAAATCCTCGACGTGAGAAGTCCCGTGCTTCTCCATATGCATATCGCCGGCGAATTTGACCTCGCCCAGGCCTTGCCACTTGTCGAACCGCTCCTGGTTCATGGTAGTTTCCGCATTGAGCTCAGGATCTTCGTATCTCGCCTGCGGCATTGGTTCACTTTTTATACTAGGCATTTTCCTCCTTTTTTAGGTTGCTAATTAAATTGTACCCCCCCCCGGCGAGGATTGTCAAGAACGTGTGTTTGGGTGAATTTGTGGGTAGAAATCGCCTATAAGTCAAATTCTAGACACAAAAAAGAAGCCCCTGCGGTAGGAGCATACTGCCCCGTGCAAGTGCTTCCAGACGAAGGCGCGACCCAGTTATTTCGAGCTAGGCCTCACCCTCCTGTATCTAATTATAGCACGTTTTGCCGGAAAACAAGGATTTTATGGTACAAAATCGCCCATAAATCGAAACTCAAGGCACAAAAATAGGGGCGCGACCCAGCTACTCCGAGCCAGGCCTCACCCCGTTACATATTATTATACACGAAGTCTATTTTATGTCAATAATTTTAGGTAATTCCGTTTTTGGATCTTTGGTCTTCGTGATAACTTTTAACTTCTTGACGCCCCTGATGAGTTTGGCTTGCCGCTCAATCTGACCGATACATCTTTCCTGAACCATTTTTATGCGTTGCAGATCGATGATGATATTAGCAGATTGGTGAACTGCGCGGCGAATAGTCTTTTCAAACAGGCGACCGCTGTAACCCTTCGGTGACTTGAGCTCCCAAAATTCGCCCAGCCAGAGGATATCTGGCGTTTTTACCTTATTCGCGTTGGCCGGTTTCAGGAACTTCACCTTACCATACTGAGAAAGCGCCTCCGCAGCGTCCAGCTCGTGGATTTCGGGCTTGGCCCCTGGTTCGACCTCGATATTTGGTATTGCCATTGGCCCATTTAACTACACCCTGCGAAAAAACGCAAGCTGTAGCGGTTTGGGTGTGTTATGGGTGAAAAATGCCCGTAAGTGCAGAAAAAGGGATTTATACCACAAAATCGCCCATAAGTCGCAAGTCAGCGAGTTATGGGCGAAATGTGGGCATAAATAGAATTATGGGTGAATTCAACGTTTATCCCAGAATTTGTAGCTTAACATCATTATTTTGAACGGGTCCCGTCATCTGGGGTGTGAACATTCATAAAATGGCTGTGACCGCAGTGCGGACATTTTTTGAAAAATGGCAAAATAAGTAGCCAGACCCCCATGGTGCATACTGTGAGGAGCCCACTCACGAGGCTGATCGTCATCGATTCGACTCCGCCTTCGCACTTCTTGCATCCTACGCATCCTCTATGGACGGTCATACTTCCTTCTTTTGACATAAAATCCTTTCTAAATATTAGATTGCTAATAAAATTGTACCCCCCCCCCGGCGGGTTTTGTCAAGAACGTTCGTTTGGATTAGGTTATGCTGCTTTAGGGCGGACCTCAGATTCCAATTTTGCGCCTTTGCTTCGGTTGCAGCGCCAGCATAAAGTTTGCAAATTCTTCTCTGTTGTGAAGCCACCTTTTGACAGTGGAACGATATGGTCGATCTCGAGAAGTAAATTCGGCTCTGCTTTGACGGAGTTTTTGCAATGACGACAAGTGTAGTGATCGCGCTCCTTGATATGCTCGCGGAGGCTCGGCGTCATCAATGCGCGCTGGCCGGCGACACTTTTTCTGAACTTAATCAGTTCGGAAAGATATTGCACAAAATCAGCAAGATTTTTAGTGTCAAAAACTACGTCGCAGCGCATGGACGAGTTCCCGCCACCGCTGATGTATTGGAAGGTGTATTTCGGGAAATAGAGTTGGCTGAAGTCTATCATGGTGAAGCCGAGTTGTTCAAGTAATTCATCCTGTCTAATGATGAACTTGTACCAAGGAAGTTGATCTGTTATGCCCTCGAGGATTTTATCCCGCTCATTTTTCAATAACTCTTTACCTTGTTCAGCTGCCAAGTAGTTATTGAGCGTCGTTTCAAACTTTTCCAGAGTTTCTTCATCTGGTTTGATGTTGAAATATTTGCAAACGTACTTGAACGGCTGCTGGGCGGCGTTCCGGCAAACGGTCAACGAGCAACGATAAACCTTATTACTAACAATCTCATTTCTGAGATTTGGGCGCTTATAGTTCCATACGCTATTATCCTGATAATTGGCCGTTCCCTGGTTTTCGTGGCCGTAATCTGTATAAGTGCGCTTTAGGGCCTCAATGTGTTCATTCAGTTCGTTGCAGTCGCGCGTGTTCTTCGCGATGCTTTTCTTGATTTCAAAGAATTCATCAGATGCGAAATAGTGCGCCACGATAGCCTTGTAAGTGAAATAAATTGCGAATGGGATGGTAATGAAAAGCCAGAAGAGAAGCCAACACAGGATCGCTCCAGCGAGATACCAATGATAAGTTCTTCTGTTTTTGCATTGTGAATTGTCAGTTTTGTCGTCGATAATGACCGCACCTGGTCCGTTTGACATAAAATCCTTTCTTGTTTGAGTTATAACTTAATTATCTCATAGATCCCGAATTTTACAATGTAAAACCGTACACCCATTTCCACTTACCCCCGTTAAAAAGGCGTGGTACATTTGACTTGAAGTCAAAACGTTTTAGAGTTATGATATGTCACCACCAAAGAGGAGGCGGCGATGGAACAGCGGACATTTTTCGTGATTCCCCAGCGGAATTGGACCCCTATTCACAAGTTAAAAGTGGCGGCTTATGCGCGAGTTTCAAGCATAACTGACGATTCGGAGCATTCTCTGAACGCCCAGGTCAGTTTTTATAACTCGTACATCTCTGAGCACCCAGATTGGGAGCTGGTGGGGATTTATGCCGATTATGGCGTCTCTGGCACGCTGGAGAATCGGCCGGAGTTTCAGCGCCTGATGCGCGATGCGCGAGCGGGTCAGATTGAGCTGATCTTGACCAAGTCGATTTCGCGGATGGCGCGGAACGTAGTCACGTTACTGCGGACAATTCGCGAGCTGAAGGCGCTGGGGATTGGGATTTACTTCGAGCGCGAGAACATCGACACGCGGAAGGCTGAGGGGGAGCTACTGCTGACCGCTTTGGCGCTTTATGCTGAGATGGAGGCGCGGTCGGCGTCGGAAAATCGGCGCTGGGGGATTCGGCGACATTTTCAAGAGGGCGAATTTGTCGGTTGGACGCGGATTTATGGTTATGAGTGCTGCGATGGCGATTTTCGGGTGATTCCGGAGGAAGCAGAGGTAGTTAAGGGTATTTTTAACGCATATCTCGCAGGAAAAGGGGTGAATCGGATCGCGCAAGAACTGAATCAGCGTGGAATTCCCACTGTAAATGGTCGAAAATGGAGTGTGCCGACATTGCGGTATATGTTGAGTAATGAGAAATATACTGGCGACTTATTGTTGCAAAAGTCCTATATCTCGGATTTTCGGACTAAATTAAAGCGGGTTAACAGGGGCGTGTTGCCACAATATTTGGTGCGGGATAGTCACGAGGCGATTATTGAGCGACCTCTGTTTGATCAGGTACAAGCGGAAATCGCCCGGCGGCGGGAAATCGCGCAAAAACGGATGGAACGCACTGGCAAAAGTTATTCCCCACCACCGAATTTGTATACTGGTTTGCTTTATTGCGGGCGATGTCATAAGCGCTATGCGCACCAGAAAAACGGCGCTGGCACTCACCACTGGTTTTGCCCCAGGCGACGGAGTAAGGGTTGTGACGGCCGGTTAATGTCGGAATTAAAGTTGAATCAGTGTACGCGCCAAGTTTTGGGGCTAGCTGAAGATGTTGAAATAAATCGTGAGTTGTTGCTCAACAACTTTGAAAAAATCACCTTAGAACAAAATAAATGGTTAAAATATCAGTTTTTGGACGGATCGACCGCTCAAGTGGTCTTTCCGCGTACAAATCAAGCGAAAGGAGGTCAAAATGACTAACGCAGAGAAAAAACAGGTTGAGGCGCTGCGCCGCGAAGGCTTCGCCTATTCGGCGATTGCGCGCGAGATGCGGTTGTCGGTGAACACGGTAAAGGCGCATTGCCAACGCAACGGGGTTGAACCGGAGCAAAACTTCACTCGAGCCGAGAATAAATTGCTGACTTTGTGCCCTTTTTGTGGGGCGCGAATTGAATCGAATAACCGGAAGAAGCGCTTCTGCTCGACACGTTGCCGAGTGGCCTATTTCCGGCAGAATCATCCAGATGATAACAGGGGTGAGGTCGTCGTGAATATTGACAAAAACGGGAAAACATGCTACAATGAGTTAGTTATGTCTAACCGGAAAATTTCATGAGTTTGGAAGTAATAAACAATATCCCATTTGAGCCAATTCGGCCGAAGCGGGTGGCGGCTTACGTGCGCGTCTCGTCTGATAAAGACGCCGCGATGCATTCGCTGAACAATCAAATTGTTTATTACCAACAGATGATCACTGACCATAAGGATTGGCAGTTGGTCGAGATTTTTGTGGACAAAGGTCTATCTGGTACCAAGGGACGCAATCGTAAAGAATTACAACGTTTGCTCCATTGCTGCCGGGCCGGCCAAATCGATCTTGTTATCACCAAATCTGTTACCCGTCTAGCCCGTAATACCGTTCTACTCTTGAAAATCGTGCGCGAGTTGAAAAACTACGGCATCGACATCTATTTCGAGAAGGAACAGATCCATACCCTTAGTAAAGAAGGCGAAATTATGCTGACGATGTTGGCCACGATGGCGGAGGCCGAGGCGGCTTCGGCGTCGGAAAATCAACTCTGGCGCATCAAGAAGCGTTATGAGGCCGGCAAACCTTGGGTTTGCAATGCGCTTGGCTATCGGTTGGTAGACGGAGAAATCGTAGTTGAGCCGAAAGAGGCTAAACTGGTTAAATGGATCTTTAAACAGTACTTAGCCGGCGATGGCACTTGTAAAATCGCCAATCAGATCAACGAATCAGAATATCGTCATAAAGATGGCAGAAAGTGGACTTCTTCGGCCATCGTGAAAATCCTCCACAATGACATTTACGTCGGCGATCTGACCCTGCAAAAGACTTACAGGGAAAATCACCGCACAAAGAACAGTAAAACCAATGTCGGCCAGCGCCGGAAATACTTGATTCGAGATAATCATGAGCCGCTGGTTTCCAGAGAGGACTTTGCCAAAGTCCAGGAAATTGCCAGAGTTAAAGCATTAAAATATCGAAAGGAGCGAGCATGAGCGCAAAAAATGTCGAAATTATCGAACCAAAAAACTCAAACAACTCAAAACCAAAAGAGCTGAAGACCTTAAAAGTGGCCGCCTATGCGCGTGTTTCCACCGAGTTGGATGAGCAGCAGTCCTCTTATGAGGCACAGATCAAATACTTCACTGAATACATCTCTAGCCATCCGGGCTGGAAACTAGTGAAAGTTTACGCTGATGAGGGTATCACTGGCACCAACATGAATAAACGTGAAGGCTTTAAGCAGATGATCGCTGATGCGGAAGCTGGCAAAATCGACCTGATTTTGACCAAATCCATCTCCCGCTTTGCCCGTAACGTGGTTGATGCCTTGGATACCATTCGAAAATTACAGGCACAAAACGTTTATATCTACTTCGAGAAAGAAAATCTGAAAACCGATGATCCGAAAAGTGAAACTTTGCTGGCGATGATGAGTTCGCTAGCGCAAGAGGAGAGTCGTTCGATTTCAGAGAACGTGCGCTGGAGCATCGAGCGCAATATGAAAAAGGGCAAAGTTAAGTTCCCTTATATAATGCTCGGCTATAAAAAGGGCGCTGATGGCAAGCCAGAGATCGTCGAGGAAGAAGCCAAGATTATTCGCTGGATTTTCAACACTTACCTCGGTGGTATGAGCGCCAACAGTATCGCGAAAATCTTGAATGAAAAAGGCGTCAAACTGGCTAATAAAGGCAAAAAATGGGAAAGTAACACTGTAAATCGGATCTTGGCCAACGAAAAATACGCTGGCAATGCCCTGCTTCAGAAAACTTACACCGAGGACTTTTTGACCAAGAAAGTCAAGCGAAATAAGGGTGAACGGCGCCAATATTTCGTGCATAATAACCACCCGGCGATTATTGACCAGACTACTTTTGATTTGGTGCAAATCGAGCTGAAAATCCGCTCGGAAAACAAGCGTACTATCCGATGCGACAGCGTTTTTGCCAGTAAAATCAAGTGCGAAGATTGTGGCAGTTATTACGGCCGGAAACTGCAAAACGCTTATGATGGTAAAAAAGTCTATGCGTGGTTCTGTAACCACCGTTATCAGAACGAGAAAAAGTGCTCCACTCCGAGTATCCGGGATGATGTTTTGCAGGCGATGAGCCTCGATATACTAAACCAGATTATTGGCAATAAGCGCCAGCACACCTCTGATGCGAAGCAAAAAATTGAAATCTTGAAAAAGCAAATGCGCGAAACCAAATCCGAGATTGAGAAGTTGGATGACCAGATTAATAACATCATCAAAGACCTGAATAAGATGATCGAGCTGAACAAGCGCCAGATTCAGGATCAGACGCTTTACATGCAGCGCTATAACCGCAAGGTGGAAAAAGCACAGAAACTATCTGATCAAAAGGATCAGCTGATAACCGACAACGAAGCGCGTTTGAAACAGATTAACGGAATGCAAGGCTTGGTCAATTGCCTGCGTGGCGCCGAACCTCTGACGGAGTTTAGCGGTGAGGTTTTCGCGCGGTTGGTTGATCATATCTCGGTGAGCGCGGAAAATATCGCTACTTATCATCTGAGAGATCAGAGAGAGATTTTGATGGATACAGAGGTCGCAAGGGAGAATTGGAAACAGAAAGCTAAGGATTCCCTGTCAGCGTAGAGCTTATGAGTAATAAAAAATAGCCTGCTAAAAACAGCAGGCTATCTGTGCTTAGGTCAATAGTTTCATTGTATATCTGTAGGTGTCATTTTTGGAATACTTTTTTGTAGCCATTATTTGGCGTCTTCAGCATAAAATTCATAAAAATCTTTCAGATCATCCCCCTCAAGCTTTAATATGTCTAAGATCTTTTCTATGTCATTCATACTGTAAGTGTTATAATCATCGAGGTCAAGATACCAAACAGGTATGTCGCAACCTAGTTTACGAAGATTGCGAAATTCTTCAGGTTTAAACTTCAATATGTCTGTGCCCATAAAGTAAATATACTCTATCAATACTCGATTACCATATTCACTAACAAGCTGGTCTGCATTCTTTACGATATAATTACGAATGTGCTCATTCTCAAAACGAAGACGACCCGCTTTTTTAGTAGCAACGTAAAATAGTTGCTTAAAGTTTTCAATTTCCGAGGGGTTATACAAACATGTCTCGTCTTCAATAAGCTCATCTAGAGACACATCGTCTAATTCGTCACAAATATTTAACGAATCTAACTCTATTAGACCATCTGTCATTAGACATTCAATTCTAACGTCAATCCAATGATCTCTTTTGATTTTCTCAAAGTCTAAGCTTGATTTGATGCTTTCGATTGCGGATTCGAGACTTTCAATACCATCGACTAATTCATAATTTTCAACCTTCATACTTATCTCCTCTCTACGAAACTATTGATTTTTAAGGTACAAACCAACCACTAAGGTATAAAACCCTTGTAGCTGGGTAAAACCACGGAAAATCATGGTTTAGCCCAGCTACAAGATAATTAGCGATTTAATTTACATGGTAGCTTGGCGTATCAGTCTCGTCGCCAAGCTATTAATGTAATTATATCACACATTTGCAAAATTGTCAATACTATTTCGCAATTTGTCTGACAATTCCCTGTAGGAATGCGGAATTTTCGACGTTACCAGCCTCCGCCGCCTCCGCCGCCTCCGCCGCCGCCGGAAGAGCCTCCGCCGCCTCCGCCACCGCCGGAATCACCATCGCCACCGAAGTAATCCGATCCACTGCCAGATGATGATGGGAGCGAAACACTATCAATTGTACTAATTGAACCTGCGAGCGCAGAAGTAGTAGTAAAGGTGTAAAGATCGGATGAATACCAGTCTGGCTCCGCTATATTAAGCTCTTTATAGTATTTGCCGAGTTCTTGCATCCAAGATTTTTCACAACCGAAAATCGCAGCATACGGAAGCAGCTTTTCATAGAGCTTGACGATTCCCTCGCTTGAAACATCGGCACCATCAACGCTTTGAAGAAACTTAATACGATCCTGCTCTGCCATCTTGATATAAAGCTTCAATCCCTCCATATAGTTAGCGCGATCTAGCCCCTGAATGGTTAAATCACGGTAGCGGTTAAACTTGTTTTTAACGATACGGCGAATAATGAAGAAAGCGATTAAGCCCAGGATAAGGAATGGCACAAAGCCTTTACCTACTACAAGCTTTTCACCACCATCGGCAGCTGCTATGAAGAGCAGCATTAATAATAGTCCACCTGCAAAAGGAAAACCAAAAACAACCATAAGGACAAGAAGTCCAGCTTTAGCACCAGTAAAGATGCGGGCGTCCTTCGCGGAGTCTTCAAGATCGCCACGAGCTTCAAGCGTTTCAGTGATATGTTCATCATAACTTTCGTAAATAGCACGAAGTTCGAGGGTGGAAACGTGTTTTTTAATGGTGGTCTCCTGTCCCACGGCTGGGATTTCTTCTTCGGCAAAAATCAGCTTAATGAGATCAGCTTGCTCCTCAGAGAGATTACTAGTATCGCTAATACGTACTTTCCATTTACTGGTGAGAGCCTCAAGCTTTTCATAAGTCAAAATACCACTGGCACGTACCTCCCCTGTCTCAAGTCCATCAGCGAGTTTATTCCCAGCCCCACGAATAAGAGTTAACTTACCACTAGTAATTAATTCGAGCAATGTAGCAGTGCGGGTGTGTTCTTTGGAGACACGCGTGCCTTTCTCTTCAATGACACAACGCGCAATTTGCCCGACAGTATAACCTTTGAGTGGTTGATATTGTGGAGTAACGAAGAGTTTTTTGTAATATTGATGTTTTTCGCGATTTTTGAGGTAGATATTCTTATAAGTCAAAAAGCCCATAATGCCAACTACGATCACCTCAATAACACCGAGGATCACCACAATATAACTTTTGGAAGGCCCTGGCACAACAAAAGTATCTTTATTAAAACCCAGTGAAATAGTAAGATTGGCACGAGCGGCAAGATTATAGGCCGTGATAGTATAACCATCCGAATTCTGGGTGATTGTACAATCTTGCGCAGTAGATCTAGATTTGCCAGTGTAACACCAAGCGGCACTGGATTTTCCGTTTTTATCAGATGTAGTGTAGAGCGCGTTCATGAGCTTATTAGAGAGATGAACAGTGGCGGAAACGCGATCGAAACTATAATCCCAGTCGGTACCATTAACATTCCAATAAAGCTCCTGCCAAAGAACATCTTCGCTGTTGATTTTGGGCGAGCTAAGGACACCATCAGTATTGATGATGACGTTTTCGTATTTATAGCTAATGACAAAAGTATGCTGGCCATGAAGATATTCACTGGCGCTACCGATGCGGACCGTGGCGTATTTATTATCAGTCGTCGTGGTAAAATTAATATCTTCGCCATCCATAGTAACATCAACCGTATAAGCACCTACGAAAATTTCGTTATAACCACCTTGGTTATAAATCGGGATACGGCGTTCAATGCCATGATTTTCATCGGTTTCTGGGAAAACGGCGACAATTGTTTCTTCGACCAGCATCGTACTAGCATCGTCTTTTAACAACTTATAATCAGCATCAAAAGTTTTAAACGTGAGTTTGCTGACCGAGGTGGTAGAAGATTCTTCGCTAGTATTAGTACTTGTCGCAGTTTCAGAAATTGCAAGCGCCGGCGCAGTATTAATAATTAAGCTTATGGCTACAAAAAGTATCTTGATAATTCTCATAGCACATATCCTAATTATCTGACTGTTCCGCGGTTACTTCGCCAGTACCTTGTTCGTTTTCGTTGGATTGAGGAGTTTGGAACGAATTTTTCATGCCATTACTCCCGGCAGCCCGCCGAAACGGCGAAAGCTACTGATAACAGGGAGAATGAGTAGAACATGAACGCGAGAATTAGTGTCGTGTCCTGGTTTGAAATATAGTAGTTCGTAATAGCGTCACATTTGGCGAAATCTTCAGCATTGATTTCGGACAACTTTGTGCCTTTCTTTGAATAGGCTTCCTGATATGCTTCGCATGGATCTTCACTCTCTGAGCTAAAGAAGTTTTTACGCTCGCACATCATAGTGCAGCCGCCGGCGAAAAAGATGATGGCCACGACGAGGAAAGCGACGCAAGAGATTGCTTTCTTTTTGGATTGGCATTTTGCTTGTTTTTTCATAAAATCCTTTCATTTAGGTTATGATTAAATTGTATCATAAAAGTACGAAAACCCCAAAATTATTGATTATCAGACGACGCGATCTGTTTAAAAACCAAGTAGTCTTCTGTTCGCCGAGGCAATATCATTTACTCGGTTGATATATCGGCGATATTTACTAATTTTATCTTCAGTTTTATAAACTTTTCTAGCGACGCTTTCAATATAATCGTTATTATTTGAAATATATTGTTGATCGTTTATTTTTTGTTGTTTCGTCAAATCTTTTTCATTGTTCTGGATATAATATTCGTATTCTGCATTTTTTCGTTTGAAATTCATAATCAACCCTTGAGCTTGAGAATAGTACTCTCTGTCCAAAATACCCACTTTCGCCTCAAGTTCATCCGGGTCAATAGTCTTACTATGTATAAGATCTTCAATTTCTCGCAAAGCCTTATCTAAATTTTTAACACTATCGCCAACGATCGTTTTCAATCTTTCAAGATTAGTTTTCTCATTTTCAAGCAATAGCTCAACATCTGCCTTGAGTTCTTCATCCTTTGAAGACTCCGAAGCTTGCTCTTTAGTTTGCTCTTCGGTCTTATTCCGATCCCCGCGAACCTCTTTGTCATATTTATCATGTTCTTCCTCCCGTAATCGCAGAAGAAGTTGTGGGAGTTGGGACTGCACCTTATTGTACTCTTCCCGCATTTGGTTCATTGCGGTGCCATCCAATAGATTAAGATATTCGTTAATCGCTCGCTTGTCAGCGTTTGAGATTTTTGGGTCATCTAGCACATTCATCATCTCTAAATAATCTTTCATGAGCGACAATCTTCGTTCCTCAGTCTCATTTTTTAGAGGTATTCCCACGTCAACTAGGGCAAGGTCAGTAGCAAGGCCACACATTGCAAATTTTGCTTCATAATTATCTTTCAAAAGCTCTTTATGAGTCTCATGGAATTGGCTGTAAATTTTTTCATATTCTTTTCTTAGCGCTTTAAATTTTTCGTAATTCTTTTTCATGGTAGAATATTCTTCCCGCATTTTATCCATTGCAGCTCCATCTACTGCATTAAGGTATTCATTAATCGCCCGCTTGTCGGTATCGGAAGTTTCGGGGTTTGCCAGTGCAATCATTAATCCTTCATAATTAGCTATATCCCGCATGCTTGCAGGGCCTCCTTTAATACCTTTTTTTATCATTAGATCTTTAGCGGCAAGATCATAAGAAAGTCCTGCCATTTTAGATTTTATTTCGGAATTGACGTTTTCCTCAATAAGTTTGAGAGGTTCGCGATAATGGTTTAAGGTTTTAGTCACGTATTCTTCGACAATTTTTTCCGGCTCAGGAGCCTTGTAGATGTCTTTTACCGGAGTATTATCTTGAATCCCTATAGTTTTCACCACGCCAGGCGATTCCGGCGCATCTTTTTCCACGACAGGATTAGGCTCCGGCTTTTGCTTTTCGGGCAACGCAGGAATATTTTCGCTTTTTTGTATTTTATAATTTTTATAATTGGCATTCCAAAAAACAAGTTCTTCTTTATCCCCTAGAACTTTTGCTTCGTGTATCTTTATTCTGTAGAAACGATCTTGATTTTCTTGAGATAAACTATCAAATTTCTCTGGAGCGACTTCAAGACGATTATGCTGGACTATTGTTTTCATTGCAATGCGAATACCATTTTCAGCATCAACATCGCCATAATTTTTAGCTTCCCACAATGCTTCCTGTAATGCGTTGAGTTGATCTGCTTTGGGGTGATGTAACTCATTATGTTTCTGTTTTTCTTGTTCTACCCCTGAAACGGATTCGTTTTTTGCGCCCTTGAACGGTACATCCTTTAATGTATCCCACTGATTTACACTAGATTTTAGGGATTCATTTTGATTATTCGGATTATTTTCCATACTTTCCTTTCCTGCTATGGTTACTAATTAAATTGTACCCCCCCGGCAAAGGATGTCAAGAACGTGCGTTCGGATTTAGATTACGGCGTCGTTTCTTTAATTCAAACCCAAAATTGAAGGAATTCCCGGAAAGTATGATATACTTAAGATATGCTAAAAAATGATAATTCCGCAAAAGTGGCGGTTAAACGTGGAACCCCCCCCCGCAAGGTCTTTCGGGCGGCTTTTTCGAAGGACAATGTCGCCATCACGCTTTCAGCTAACGACACCTATGTCCCATATCTTGCGACCGCGTTAGTTTCCATCTATCAAAATATCAGTTCTAATCACAACTATGATGTCATCATTCTTTCCAATCAGATCTCGGAGCGAAATCAAGCTCGTATGAAAAAGTTGGTATCTGGCGCCCCGAATTTTTCGCTGCGTTTTATTGAAATGTCCGAGCACATGGATAAGTTTAGTAATCTTTTCGTGACGGGGCATTTCACCGTGGAGACGTGGCTTCGCCTAATGTTGCCGGAACTTTTGTCGAATTATGACAAAGTGCTTTATCTGGACGCTGATTTGGTCGTAAATGCCGATCTGGCGGAGCTTTATCAGACGGATTTGCGCGGTAATTTCCTGGCGGCTTGCCACGATCCGGATTCAGCGGGACTTTACAATGGCTTTTTCGAGCATAAGAAGAATTACATCGATAACATCTTGAAAATTAAGAAGCCGTATGATTATTTCCAGGCGGGCGTGATTTTGTTTAATCTGAAGAAGTTTCGCAAGGAGTTAAGTCTGAAAAAGTTGCTTGATTTTGCCGGATCGTATCCGTGGGAATTGCTCGACCAGGATGTGCTCAATTATTTCACGCAGGGCAAGGTGAAATTTGTTGATATGGCTTGGAATGTGATGTTTGACTGGGATAATATCCGGATGGAGAAAATTATTTCCCTGGCGCCGCAGGATTTACAAGATGAGTATCAAGAGGCGCGGAAAAATCCTAAAATTGTGCATTTTGCGGGCCCAGATAAGCCGTGGCATCAGCCGATGGCGGATTTTGCGGAGTTGTTTTGGAAATATGCCAAGGAAAGTGGGTTTTATGAGGAGATTATCTATCGGAATATAACACGCAAAATTGAGCTAGAGATGCAGCGTCGGGAGCAGGCGCAGCTAAGTTATAGGTGCAAAGCAAAGTTAAAACGGATTTTGAGGAGAATTCATGCGTAAAAAAGTCGATCTTTCTATCGTGATTACCTTTCACAGCGAGGGGCTTTTGGCGCACAAAACTTTGCGCAACATGTTAGCCAGCGCCAAACGATTAGCGGCGCGGCGTATCTCTTATGAAATTATCGCGCACGTGGATAACGGCGACGAGGCGACACTTGGCTATCTAAAAAGTCACAAAAAGCAGTTTGGCTACACGCTTTATCAAAATACCTTCAAAAATCCGTCTGATTCGCGTAATTTTGCAGTCAGCAAGGCGAATGGGACTTATGTGGCGCTAGTGGACGGCGATGATATTCATTCGCTAAATTGGCTGGTGGACGGCGTGACGATTTTGCGCAAGCGTGCGAAGGAGGATTTGGTTTTACACGTTGAAGATTGCGTATCGTTTGGCGATGGACAGACGCCGCAAATTTGGCACATGACTAATTCCCGGAGCTTAGAGGAAGATACGATTATTTTGCTGACGCGTAACCGCTGGTGCGCCAGCACGATCGCCAAGCGCGAGATTTATCTTAAACATCCGTATCGCCGAGCGTTGCACGGTTTTGGCTACGAAGATTGGGTTTTTAACTGCGACACGCGCCACGATGGCATCCGCCACGAGGTGGTGCCTGGCAGTATCAAGTTTTATCGCGTGAAAAACGATTCAGTTTACAAAATGCACTGTTCCGAGCATGTGGTAACAGATTATTCTGAGATGTTTGACACAACCAACTTGCAAAAAAACGCCCAAAATTTGGCGCCGGAGACTGCGACTGATCCAAAATCCGAGATTATTTTGCCGGCCGGGCGCAGAGTGATCAAAAAAGCGTACGATTTGGCCGGACAGATGCCAGGGGTGCGCAATGCAGTTTGGAAACGTTTAACCGCTAAAACTCTCTCGACCATCGACAATTTGGGTCATCTGATTCAAAACGCGGAAGAATTGAATGATTTTGACGGCAATATTTACTTCGATAAGGGGCGGATTGACCAGATTTCGACTTATTCTTCCGAATATCACTATCTGGGCGAAATTTATTGCCGCTTGATTAGCAAAATGCGCCGCAACCCTGATTATGTTTTTCTGCCACCAGTGTTAAATATCGGCGGAACAGAGAAGACGATCGTCAATTATTTACACGCGTTCAAAGAAATTCATCCAGATTGGCACATCGTGGTTTTGGCATCATTACCAGAGAAACATCCTTACGATACCCCAGATAACGTGGACTTTTTGGACTTTTATGGAATTACGAAAGGTTTGCCAGATTACGACGTACAAGAGCTACTTTCGCGATTTATCATCAACACCCACGTAAAACGCCTACACGTCATCCATAACGACGTCGGTTATCGCTGGATTATGGATCATAAAACGTTATTGGTGGAAAATGACTATAAAGTCTACGCTTCCCAATATATGCACGAATATACCAAGAATCCGCGCCTAAAAATTGGCTTTTTGGACCCACAAATCAGCGAATCTTACCCGGCCTTAACGGCGATCTTTTCCGATAACTCAAACGTGCTATCAGAGATGGAGGAGCGACATGGCTTTGATCCGAAAAAATTATGCTTACATCGCCAGCCGATAGAGGTTCCACCTCTGAAATTACGGCATAAATTAACAGATTCGGGTAAGACTCGCATTCTCTGGGCAAGCCGAGTTTCCGAGCAAAAGCGACCGGATATCTTGAAGGAGATCGTAAAACGCTTGGATCCGCAGGATTACCAGGTGGATATTTACGGCCGCTACCAGGCGCCATACAACTCCAAATACTTCTCTGGCTGTCCAGCTGCCAAATATCATGGCTCATACAATGGTCTAGATTCGCTACAACTCGACCAATATGATATTTTCCTCTACACGTCGCAAACAGATGGCATGCCGAATGTATTGCTCGAGATCGCTTCGAAGGGGTTGCCGATCATCGCCAGCGACGTGGGCGGAGTTTCGGATTTGGTGAAAACTGGCAAAACTGGGGTACTTGTCCCATTTGAGGATATCGACGCTTATATTAAGGCAATTGAGCGCCTGGCTGGATCGCGGACTTTGCGCAATAAATACACCAAAAAAGCGTATGAGGATGTGAAAAATAACTACACCTGGAAGCAGTTTTTACGGAGCGCGAGGCGGGATATTGGCTGATTTGTGTGATAATTTACAGAGGTACGCTAAAATTTAAGACATGAGAAAAGCACCGCTTACGCGATGCCTTCCCCCCGTTTTGAAATATTTCAACCTCCTTTTTTAGTCCCGGATATGCGTATCAGGGAGCAAGCGGGACTCAAGATCCGCACGATCTATCTCTAAACCGAGCTCCTTGAGTTGCTTATAGTTAAAAGCTACTTGACGGGCACCCAGAGCGTCGATCGGATCCCGTCCAGACTGGCGGATTTCGTCGAGATACTCAACGATTTCCTCGTCTGACATTGTCGCGATGACGTAGCGAAGATCATCGCCAGTGTTGAGCAGCTCACGATAGCAATAGCCGTGTGGAGCAAACTCCTCAGGCGGTATATTGGCGGCAATCGTGCTCGGCTTCACGCCGAGATCTAGCAGTCTGTCGCAATAATAGCAAATCGTGTTTATACTAAGCTGTGGGATTAACTCCTCCAGATCTACCGCATATCCCGTTTCTATCAACCGTGGCAGGACATTAACGATACTTAGATCTTCGTACTCAATATAAACCGGCAATTTAGACACCAATTCGTTAATATCTACTTCGATGCCTGTACCAGGTAAATATTCGAGAACGTAATTTATCATAAAATAACTGAAGTCGGCATCAGGATAGTCATCTCTCATCTTTTCGATAAATTTTTCGCCTTTTCCACTCGAGAAGAGTTTGCTTAATATCTCGTCATCAAACAGACTTATGCTAAGCATTTCTTCTATAATGATGTCCTCAAGGTCTGCATTGATAAATGCATTATATTGTCCCAAAACATCATCACGGTCCATGCTAAAAATATAATCGTCTAGAGTCATGTACTGGTTCAATACATTTGGGATTTTAAATCTCCTTCATTTAAGTATAACAAATATTCATTTGGAGACAAGTAATTCAGGGATTGATGA
>Ga0181612_143910_pt1 | contig 29279 bp, 19 predicted proteins | sample HoacroProtozoa21_FD_119630 | JGI IMG/M metagenome (GOLD analysis project Ga0181612, IMG submission 119630) | Hoatzin crop microbial communities from Cojedes, Venezuel. Combined Assembly of Gp0051906, Gp0051904, Gp0051908 | reverse complement strand
CCTTCTCTGGAGATATTCAAGACCCACCTGGACAAGGTCCTGTGCAGCCTGCTGTAGGTGACCCTGCTTCGGCAGGGGGGTTGGACTAGATGACCCACAGAGGTCTCTTCCTACCCCTGCCATTCTGTGATTCTGTTGCTTTCTGTTATGGCATTGATCTTGTGTGTGTCCTGGTGAGATGGCCCTGAATGTTGTGGAAGAGACTTTTTCATATAATCCACCACAAAAATAATCTGGCTTGTGTCATCAATTCATGCAAATCAGGTTAAAAATGTTCTGATGAAAGCCCTTAAAATACAAGTCTCCAAGATACGCCATGACTCACACACACTTGTGATCTGGTCTAGGCAAGTCATGAATCTCTTTCAGTTCCTGTAGATTTTTTAGGAAGGATTTAGGAAGTCAAACTCTGCATGTGGTTGGATTGGGGCTCCAACACCCATGTGCGGTCCGTAAGCCTGGGCATGACAGTGCAGGAGACAGAGTCCCTGTGATGCACCGGAGCCACTGCATGCCCTGAGTTTTGCCACACTGAGAGCTCCTGTGAGCTCAGATGAAGCCGCCAGTCATTTCCCGTGGGGAGCGGAGTTCCTTGTGGGGCAGCACCCACGCGTTGTGCCTGTGAGAGCAGAGACCACAGGGCAAGTGTGGGGATGGAGCCCTGGAACAGGCTGCCCAGGGAGGCTGTGGATTCTCCTTCTCTGGAGATATTCAAGACCCGCCTGGACAAGGTCCTGTGCAGCCTGCTGTAGGCGACCCTGCTTCGGCAGGAGGGGTGGACTAGATGACCCACAGAGGTCCCTTCCAACACCTACCATTCTGCAATTCTGTGATTCTGTGAATTGGAAGAGCAGGAAGCCTGTCTCAACTCTTGAATGATAACAGAACTAAGCTTCAGGAAGTTTAAAGTATTGCTACATGATGGTGCAAAATGTAACAGTGACCAGTCTGATTGACTATTCACTGCTGTTTCCTTTTTTAGATGCCCTGTTCATGTTGGTTTACCATGGACTTGCATACTCATCAGCAGGATGAGGCAAAGAGTGGGTGGGGCTCGGGATGCTCTCTGTCCAGTCAGTCCCTCTCTCAGTGTCTCTCCCTCGCCTGGAGTCAAAGTGACTTAAAACAGCAGATTAAAACTGGCCAGCTAATGTTGTTACTGCTCCCTGCCAGCCTCCCCTTCTTTCTGACAAATGTCACAGTTGGTGCTATTTTAACAGACACCACTGCTGCTTCACCCTGTGGTTTTTCCGGGTGTCTCCAAAAACATTCCAAAACCCCTGGTTCAGATCACATAAGCATGGAGCTAGTAAGTGAGTGCACTGCAGGATTTGGGTAGATGGTGCAACCCACAGCACTAGCCTTTGGTTTAGACTCCCCTTGGACTGCACAGTCGATGTGTCGGTCCCCCGCTGGGTCAGCATACCCCTCAGATCCCAGAACAACTGGTGCTTAACTCAGCGCAGCGTGCACCAACCACAGCCACGTGGCCAGTAGGCGTAAAGCACACAAAAAAAGGGAATTGGCTGTTCAGGCTGCACAGCTGAGGAAACGAGTTGCAAGGAGTCATTTATCCCTCACCGTTTTTCATGCCTTCTTCCAAGTATGTGGTCAAAAGTAGCAGGGACCCACATCTCCTGCTTGGGTGGACGAGCGGTGGCAGTGCAAAACACCACTTTGGGTCTTTCAATGGTCTTCCAGTCTTGCGAATATTTGCTCTATCAGCAGCCTGTAAAATCATTTTTGTTGTCAACCTACAGCCCTAAAGCAGTAGTCACTCAAAATCGGGGTGTATGGCTACACCTCTCATCCCACTTCTTCCCCAGAAGTCTTTGCTCCAGACATACCAGGGCTCATGGAAGCTCCCTTTTGGCTGATCTGTATTGCCCGGCTGTTCCCTGGGGCAGGGGAATACCTCCAGCAACAGAAGGAAACTGCTTTAGTGCTCTTTTGCACCACCGAAGCAGTACAATGCAGCACTAACACACTGATGGATCTAGTCCATTAACTTTTAAAATTAGCTTCTCAAGGGGTACAGCAGCGCTTGTGAGAAAACAAGACATTCAAAGACTCTTGCAAATCCAAACTGTCCTCCTCTAAAGCATCATACCTCATCAGTTATCCTTGTAGATTTCTCTCTTAAATATGACAGTATAAAAAGGCTGCAAAGTGAATTTTCTTCTGCAGCTGCCATCTTAATCTCCATCTTTCTCCTGTTAGCAACAGAGCCGCGAGCTACAGCATTATTCAGGAGTTTTGCAGTGTCAGGGCTCTGATTGTGCTCCTTCTTTTGAGATATTTCTTCACAGCAATTTATTTCAAGGTACAACAATAACCCAAACAGCAGCAGGCCAGCCTGATCTGGTTTGAACGTGACGCTGTATGCAGTGGAAAGCTGATGTGGTATTGTTTCTAGGCATTGCAGAGTTCATGAAGCTGAATTATACCTTTCAGATATTAATAACCCAAGTCATGACACCCTTATTACCTTAGGCTGATTTCCTTTTGAATGAGTTCTTTTTTTGTCACTCCATATGCATTATCACATTTGGATTCAGAAACATTCATGTGATTCAGCAGTCACACGAAGAAACACAGAAATTCCCCAAAGGTAAGGGCTCCTAAAGAGCAACCCCATTCTTATAGCGACCTCTGCAACACACTCTCCTCCAGACTTAAACTGCTCCCTTCCAAAAGCCAAGAAAAGCAGCAAGAAGTCACTTCTGACTTTAGTGAATCTGGGATTGGGCCACCACCTTGTCATTGGCTTTGGACCCACTGGCTGGCTGGTTGAAAGCCTGTAGAAATGAGTTCACTAGTTGTCCCAGAAGGCACACATCACAGCTAGAGCAGTCAGTTCGTGAGGGGACCATATCATATTTCTTTTTCTCATTATCACTCAAGAAAGTGAACGGGATATAAATCAGCTTCTCCTTCACTCACAGACACACACACACACACACTAACAACCTGGCCAAGTTCACAAAGGGATTTGTTAAATGAAAGCCTTCATACTTCACCAAACTCTGAGGAATGCTCCCTGAAATACTGGGCTTGAAGCCTGTACTCAAGCGTGAGCACAGCGTACGATTAGCTGTGCTTTTATCCCTGTGCTGGCATCTGAGAGGATCATAGGTTTTTTTACATTAGTATGCCTGGTGAAATCAGAGCAAACCCTTTGCTCTGTGATTAATAATGTGTTAAGCCACAGTTCAAAATTATTTCAACTTTTCAATGGTTATGGGAACATTTACAAGACTGATGGCTGGACTGTATACTGCCAACCAGCTGAAAGAGCTATCATTTATTACAGGGCTTTCTTGCAGCCAAAATCTGTAATACTACCCCGGTAAACTGTGCAGAAAAAGAATTATGAGTTTTGGTATAGCATTTTCTCAAATTAGAAATCAAGTGAAGCTTTCTGCACTATAAATGTTTTTTTGTGTGGGGAGAGGGAGGAAATGCCATTAAATTTTCCCCAAAATGTAAAATCCAAACATTTCTGTGCCATGATGGTGCAACAGAGCTTCGCTCATTGTGTTGGCTGATCTAATCCCATCATACCACAGCATTTTGTGGTGATTCATTGTTCAGTTTCACCACATGCTTATAACAACCTGATCTATCTATCATTTCCCACTTATTTCCTTGTAACAACATCTTAACTGTCCCAGTGCCTCTCTGAAATCTGTTAATTGTCTTCTCACTGCTGCCAGTTAAATTCTTTTCTCGTCCCCTCATACAACAGAAGTAATATTCATTTGCTGATAATCAACCTATCTCATTAAGCGTTTGAAGGGACTGAGCATTTCCAAGGTTCACACACCAAGGATTTGCTACTTTGCATGTAGGAGAACTGCAAAATCACTGGCCTCGGTATCTCTGTACATCTCTATGTATCTCTGTGTGTGCGTGCATGTGCACGTGCCACAGCCTCATCTTATCACAGCACCCACAGGCAAAATCTCTATTATTCTGATAGCAGAAATGTTCCATTTGCGATTAAAAGAAGAGGAAAAGGCTGAGGAAGCACAACTGTGACTCCAGGAAAACATGTTCATGCTCCATGACGTGATCCATCTCATCTGCCTTCTGTTCCCAAAGCAAGTTCTCCCCTTTGTCATCCATACCTGCTCTGCTTCAAGCAAAGGAAAGAAATGGTCTGAGGAAAGGTTTTGAGCTCTGCTGAGGCCCTGGTAATGAGCAGAAGCTTTCCTTGTGTTCAAATAACAAGATCTGAAAAAAAAATGTTGTTCCAAAACATTATGTCTCCATGAAAACCGCATCAGCTCTGTAGGCCAAAAAATCCTCCTGGCTCACATCAAAGGGCAGCAGACAGCCAGCACGCCCCCAAATGACTATCAAAATGTGTGTATGCTCAACACAGTAGCATTTCTTTGCTACACACCTTCTGTGAGGTCTCAGGGCAAGTCACTGTTCTCTGCCTCAATTTTCCCATTGGTAAAACAAAAATAATAATATTTCTCTTCCTTTGTGACTTTCAGATAAAAGGTGACAGGAAATAAGAGCCAAACATTACTAGTACTATCCTTTCTGAGCCCCAGTGGCTCTTTCCTCACTGGGCTTCTGGATTCTGACGCAAACTTATTGGCATAATACATTCTGCGCTTGTACTGTTGTATTTGTGTTGGCCTCCATTTCCAGCAACATCAGAATAAAATGTAATTTAAAAAATGATAGGAAACACAAGAAGCAAATAATCTGGGTTGTAGCAAATAAGTAGCAGCTAATGCTCTATGCATATAGGACGCAGTGTTTGCCAGTTCCATAGCTGCTTCTCAAAGCAATGTGTAATGTCAGGGTCTGGGCTTTTTCGGGTGCAGCTACATTTTTCAATTCATTTCCAGTACTCACATCCATGCTTGGAATAAGCGATTGCAATTTTTTCTCCCTGTTCTCTTATAAACATGTGATTAAAAAGGAAATAGGCTTCATTCTGCAAGACAGCTCTGCCCGCACTGATCTCAGATTAGCCAGGCAGGAGTTCAGCCTCGGGGGCTGATGAACATTTACTCACATCAGGGCCCAGATCCTCAACTGGGCTGAGAGGAGAAGAAGGGGGAAGAAGCAAAGGTGGCCCTATTGATCTGTCACGTGTCCCAGGAGCACTTCCCAGATTTAGTCAGATAATAATTTGCCTTGTGCAGTTTTTGCTTCTTTTACCTCTCTGGTTAAAAAAAATCTCTGTCTGGAGTAATTACAAAGCAAGGGCAGTGGCGGTGTATTTGATTTAGCAGCCAGAGAAACCTTTTGTCGTGGTAGGAGAGCAGGGCTCTCTGCATGGCACAGATCTTTCTGGATTTAGCATTCTTCCGATGACTTCTTGAATTCCTCCCAAACTCACATCCCCTTTGTCAGCCTGCCTTGTCTCCAAACTCTTGCATTTTCCCTCCCAGGCGCTGTGATTCACACTGTTTGAAGGAAGCATGGCTAGCTTTGAAGCCTTCCCTGAGCTCTCTTACCACCCAAGCCAGGTTAACTGCAAGCATGAAGGAGAGGCGGTGTCAGCAAGCTTTCAAATAGACCATGCCAAGTTTTATCTCTCTTTCCCATCCTGGAGGTTAAGCGTGCCTTAGGAACACGGCAGGAGCCAGAGGATGCTGCCTCACAAGCAGACATCTGCTAGATTGCTTGGGACTTAGCAAGGATCCCATGGAGGTCTAAAACTGTGGAGATCTGAGTCAAGTCTGCAGTGTAGAATAGCTATATCCTGACAGAAGATGCTCCTGGTTTGAACTGCTGCAGACTGAGACTAGAATCTGGCACTGTGCTTGCCATTTGCTATGGCATACATTTTTTAAAACCTTGTGTTAAAAAACCTGTATGCAATGTTAGAGACAAATCTCTTTCACCAGCAATGCCTGGGTTTATTTCCCCCCCATTTACCTCTGAAACTGGGAGCCTGGTCGAGTTTATTCTCTGAGAGGCAGGATATCATCAGAGTGAAGGATGTCCAGTTTTAGCCAAGTGCTCATTGTACAAAGCATGTGTCAACAAAGTGCTCCAAATTAGCAGTGGTCTGGCAGCAGTAATAAAAGCTGCAAGAAAGAGACTGTGTAATTGTGCTTGTTATGAAGAAGAATATAGTCTGCAGCTGGTGTACAGAAATGTCTCAGATCTGGATGGGAATCAGAAGAAAATCAAGCTACTAACCTCTAGCTCAAAGAGTTCAGCAAGGTATCTCCTTCAAGTACTACCTTCCTGCCACAGACACACAGCATGCTGGAGGTGTCCACATTCTGAAAGTAACTTTTGCAATGATCTCTCAGCAACGTTTCTCCGGCATTGCTTTTTTTTTCTTAGCTGAGGTATACGCACACTTCAAAAATCTTTGCAAGCTATCTATCTCCTCTGGTAGAAGAGTGCCACCTCATGACTGATACAGAGGAATGAAACAACCCACGGCGGCAAAGCTGAAAGCACCCAAGTGCCCACGGCCAGGGAGAGCTGGAACAGCTCATGCCCTGCGTACCCACCCAGCACCACAGCACCCCGAGACAAACACTCCTTGGCCAAACAGGTGCTTGGTGGTCATTGCTCCAGGAGAAAAAGCTTCGCCTGCCTGCTGAACACCAAGCCCACCCTCGGTGTCGAACAGCAGTTCCTCAGGAAGAACAGACGACATTATTCAGGCTTTTCTACACGGTGTTTCTTGCTTCAAAAGCCCAAGCATTTTGTTTGAGGGCTCCTCTGCACTATCTTAGCACCTCTCCTCTGGGAACTGTGCAATTTTGACTGTGAGAACCCTCTTTTCCTTGCTTCCTCAGGCAGTTTACGACATACCCGACCACCTCTTCTCAAGCTCGTTATTTTTTCCTTACTAAAGCACTTAATTTTTCTCACCAGCTGAGATAAATGTTGTTTAACTAAGGAGAATTTAGGGGTGCTAAAAAGTCCTAAGGACTCTTCATTGCTTCCATAAATGAGATGCACGTGTCAAAGAAACTCAGAATTTCTCTGCTCCATCACCAGTTGGAAATATTTGAGGCAAAATCAGACACATATTCTCATGGACTGATTTGCCTATGGTTCTCACAGAAACAGTTAGTTTAAATATTTACAACACATGAAGAAGGAACAGAGCAAAACAACTTTTTTTTCTGGGTTTTTTGCCTTTTTTTTTTCCTTCGAAATGAATTCAGGCATTGAGGAAAGTGCTAGATTGAAAAGCCTCGAGCTTGAAATGTGTTGTTCCTATTTTTTCCCAGAATAGAAATATCAGGAGAGTAGTACTGAAGCTTTACTAAAATCCCAACTCTACTGCTGCTGTTCTTTAGCGGACTCATTGCCAAATGCTAGGCAGTAATTAAAGATCAGAATCAGCTTTTTCCTCACCACCTCAAATAAAACCAAACTCAATTAAAACCAAGTGAAATACCAATTTTTCTAAAATGGTCATTGATCTACTAGCAGGTATATTAATAGCACCTATTATCAGATATGATGCCAAGCAGCTAAAGTATGGATACAAATTTTGACATAACTTGAATATTAAATAGTGCTTCAGAAGTGAAAGATTTTGCATCTTATTCCCTGAGGCAGACGGTTTTTGCTCAGTCCTGCATTTTAAAAATATGCTGCTGAAGTTGACAGATAGCCAATATTATTAACCTGAAAGCATCAACTTATTAAGTCCCATCCTGTGAACTGAAAAAAAAAAAGAAAAATAAATCAAAACCCACTGACTATTCAGTGGGAGGATTTTAACAGTGCAGATGATTTTATTTGCATAACTGCTAGAAGGCCTGAAAAGTTCATCAAAAATCAGAGCTGCGTGAAGTCTGCGACTGGCTGATTCTTTTTTTATGATAAAGATAATAATAGCTTAATCAATAAACCTAATTTAAATTTTAACTAAAGATTACTATTATGGCAGATGAATTTTTAAGCTTACTGTGTTTAAGAGATTCCCTTAAAAAGATTTTTACAAAGGGGTTGACCAGTTACACTAAATACTAGCGTGAACAAATATGTGGTGCCTAAACTCTCTCCCATTAAGAAAATGAAGGGGTATAAGGTCTACTATCCAAACCCATAATTTGAAATACTAGCAAAATTAGTCCCGGTGTTCTTCCTCCTCCTCCTAGAGCAGGTACACTATCTCTGGGCCACTGAGAGTGTGGGGGTCCTTCATACAGGACCACACCATTAAGCCCCTTCAGCTCTTAAACTTGAAGACTTGTAAAACCAGGGACGAGCTTAAAAACATCTGAGAAAAAGGTCTGCAGCACCCAAGGGCTACACTGCCAACAGGCCACAGGAATAAGCAGGGGGCTAGAGGCAGGTCCTTGCTTAAGTTACCAGAGAGAAGAGAGGAGGAGCTGGTGGCTGAATTAAGCACAGGTCCAACCACCCTCACCAAAGGACAACACTTTCAAGGAGCTGAGCTTCATCCAAAACACCCAGAGAAAGGGCTGCTTGCGTGTTTGCTTGGTTAAAGCGACTGTGCTGTTAGTAGCCAGTGCTATGGAGATGGACCGATCCAGCTCACACACATCCCCATGCCCAGCTGCTTTTTGCAGGCTGACTTGTGATAATAGGTGGCCTTCTCAAACTGTAGCTATGACGGTTTCAGCGATGATGTCAGGATTTAGAGCTTCTGTCTGAAAACCACAGAGCACCTCTACACCAGTCCTCTTGGGACTCTTTAGGGTGAAATATAAATCAAAAATATCATCTCTGAAACTAAGATATCTTTAGAAAAATTGATTTCTTCACGTTGTCTCCTCTAAAAGCAAGTACCACCTACCCACGTTTAGCTTCTTTTCCAGCCCACCTAAAAGGACGCACAGTTATGAAACTGCACAGGCAACCCCACTGAAATGTTTTCTTACTTACCAAAAATCCAAGTGATTTTGGGTATAACATAATTTCTCTTTATTTGTGCTGCATTTCCAAACATCATTTCTTACCAACATCTGCCTGGCAGAAAAAAATGCTTTATCTTGAACTGTCTTTCTTCTCCTCCTCCAATTTCACAACAGCTAAATGAGGTTTCAGCAATGCCATTAGCCACAAACCTAGAAACAACCACCAAAATACTTTGTGGGTGATTCACAGATTTTGTTGTCGAAAAGCTAGTGATCTTCCTTATTTCCTGAACTTTACAGCATGCCAAGCTGTGTGTTCACAGTGTTTTGTCTTTAATCCTGGGTTCACAAACATTTCCACAGTAAAATGTGACATTTTTATAAAAAGCTCTAAGTCGGTAAAGTTCAGGATAGAGCAAACCTTGGATGTTCCGTTCTCTTTGTAAGTAGCATTTTAAGAAGAGAAACAAAAGCCATCCAAACATGCAGACTCAAATTATGTGTTTAAGAAGTCTGCACAGCAAGAGGTGAAACAGATCACACATACATTTTAATTAAATGTTTATCTCACAATCACGACAGCACAAGTGTGCAGCAGCTATAAGTTGCTGCAGAAAATGCTTCTTCCACAGCAAGCATCGTTCCGCCTAAAGGGGTTTTTCTCCCAGCCATCCCTTGCCATTAATGCTAATGTGGGATTTCAGCAATGCCCAGACTTGCCTTGTTCTAGTCGCAGTCCCAGTTACTACTATGTGCTAAATACACGCTCCTCAAGCGGGCTGCATGTGCTATGTGTTATGTAGCATAGAGCCAATGTAGCAGTCAGCTATATTTTTCCACAAAAGACCGGCCATCTTGGAAGAGCTCTCACTTAAACAACGCTTCTACCCCTTTCCAAGGCCAAATGCATTTAGGGTCTACATTCTCAGCAGTTAAGCAGGCAACCTGCAGAGCATCCAGCTCTACTGGTGCCATCCATGGCATTGCCCTGGGAGCCTGGCTGTGAGTGAGTCTGAGCTATTGCAGCTTGCAATTTTAGCCTGAAAATTTTGGAGAAGAAGCAGTTCCCAGCCAAACTGCACATCAAAGCCGGAATTTTCAAAAAGACACAGGGTTTTATCAAACTGTGACCTTTAGAAGTGTTAGAGGATGAATTTTTCTTTTCTTCATTTCCTATCTGGGATTTATATTTACCCCATTCCTACTTTCTACCTCCCCAGCAAGGAGTGGAGAGAGAGGAACCTGCTTCTGAGGTATTAATCTCATTTAGCCTTCAGGTTTATGCAGAACAGAGAAGAACTGGAGCTGTTCTACTGCTTTCTTCCCCAGGATGAGTAATGCAGCAGCTCAGGCAGCTCCTTCCTGACACTTATTTTATCCAAAACCAGATTTTCCTGTGGCCCTCCACTCCTTCATAAAAGGTGAGGGAAAGGGCAGGGGACTCGGAACCCGTGGAGAAAATGGGACTCCCTTTAGGTTCTCTCAGCCTGAGGTCATGCTGCAGGCAGCCAGCCATGGCACAGCATCGATGCACACTGGTGTGCAGCTGGGTGTCCCTCATCCTCTCCTCTCCTGCTGCTTTTATGAGATGGATTTTCCCAGCAGCAGTGCATCTAGTGACTGGAGAGAGACCATAAAAAAGGCTGAGCCCAAAGTGCTTTCAAATGCCAAGATAACCAAACTGGAATGCTTGTGTGAATTATGTATTTCCTGAGGTTCTCTGGAATAAGAAATGAAGATGTTGCTTATGACTGTGGAAAAGAAATAGGAAGCCAAGAGGAACTCATGCAAAGGCTCTGATTCTTGCCGGCTGGTCATCGTCTCTGTTATGGAAGCCACGTGGCAAGACCATACATGGGACTATTAGCTTCAACGTGCTGCTAGGGGTCTCCTCCACACCCCCTGTCACCTAGGAATCTCTCTGCTCCTTGCCATACCTCCACCTTGGGCAGTCATGTTGTGCTGCTCAGTGAAAAACACTGCCAAGACCCTTCCCCAGCGAGGCAGCAGCAGGCAGCTCAGCTGGAGCCCGGTGCCTTTGCTGCCCGCTCCCGGCTGGTTGTCAGGGAACTGTGGAGCAGGCTGCCCGCGCACCGCGCCGGAGGAGAGTGTCCCATCTGCGGGGCAGAATTCAGGAGGAAGCCTTCAGATTAAAAGCAATGTGTTTTTAAAATGTCAGGACAGGTCTTCTTCTTACTCAGCACTCCGCATTTTGAAAGCAGAGCCACCGAAGACACAACCATGTACTGCAGCTTCTTTAAAACAAAATGCCCTGATATCGTCCTCCGAGCGTATCTGCTAGGAGAAATAAAGCACTTGCGTGGTGCTGATTCGACGTCTGAGAAACCACTGAATCTATAAATGCGTCCCAACAGTCAAACACAGAGCACGGTACAAAATCCCGGTACTTCATGTTCCAGCTCCACCAAATGGAGTCTCCCGTTTCCAAGGACTCCGAGTGCCAATTCTGGAACAAACTTCTCTCTTTGGCCATACACTGTGTTATTTGATATATTAAATATCCACAGATTTAGTCTACAGAAAAATGTAATCATTATCCTTTTAAAAAAGCACAGCTGAAAAAATGATTAAAATTCATACACATCAGGCGGCTTGATCTGCTGGGCATGGCCTGAAAAGAAGGCTAAATGAAGGTTAAATGTTGGCTGAATAGTAATTGTACCATCTCTTTGAGAAGCTGTTTGTTGAGAACGTATATGGTACTGCTAGCTTGAAGTGGCAGCACATTTGAGGTTGAATCAGACAAGCTTTTCTGCCTTATCATGTAGCGCTTCTCAGACTAAGTTACATGCAGTTAGAAAGCAAGAAATTAGGCACAATATACTCAACGAAGCATATTTAATTCCTGATAGGAGAAATATTAACCAAGTAAACCAAACATTTCTAAGTTAGCATTTTTCCATTGGAAAATATAGTTTCACTGACATTGAAATCTCCTACTGGTGGGAAAAAATGTGCAATTTTTTGATATTTTGGAAAAGACTAAAACATGGCCATCTTATTGTAATTTAGATGCTTCATGATAAAATATCTCACATTTGAAGGAGTCAGAATGAAAATAGAATATTTTGACTGATCTGAGTTAGACTTTGTTTAGAATTTCACTTAGTATCAATTCCATTTTTTTATACTTGTCAGTTTTCATTTTGTTTAGAAAGAATTAGATTTTGGAGTGTCAGAAAGTCCCACTGACTTGAGATTATGGCTTCTCATCAGCTCAGTTCCTTATGTATATTCACCTCTTTTGCAAACATGACCTAATAATCTATGCCTTCTCCCACGGGACATGTGGTTTTATTATCGTTGGTGGTGGTCAGGCCAGCCGCTCCAGCCCACTCCACGGCAACTTGCATTTTCTGATGTGGAGGTTGTCTCTGGTCCCGTCATCAACTGTGAGATGAAGACAGCAGCTACCACAAAGACGTCTGATCAGAATTTGCAGATGGCATTAAATCCAAGCTACAAAATTTCAAATATAGTGATCAGCTTCTTGGTCTGATCAAATAAGAAATATGAAAATAGAAATACCAAATTACTCGAATCTTTTACAGAAAAAAAAGCACCAGTCTTAACATTAAAAAAGGAAAAAGAAAACAAACAAAAAAAAACACCAATGAAAATTAATTCCTTATGTTCTTATAAGAAAAAAACATCTGTATTGCTTCCTTTCCTCTCCAACCCACACACACACTCCTCTCTCCAGTTGCTGCACCAGAGCCAGGAGTGGCCACACCACGATGTAGCTGGGACTTGGAGAAGACACACACCCCGTTCACAATCCACAACACGTGGATGTCGTGCACAGATTCCCAGGCGTGCTGAAACACAGATACATCAAAATGTTTACCAGCACCCTCCCAGTTTTTGCTCCTTTCAGGAGCTTTAGACATTGCTCAGGATGAGATAAGCATCCAGTTTCCAGGTGCGTTCTGAATCGAGTTATCAGAACCCCATGGCATTTCCCATTGCTAGCTCTGAATGAGAGGTTATGTATATTTAATATTTTTTTACTCAAAACTGAAAAATATGCTGATTTCTTGTCAGATGTACACGAATACAAAAAGGAGGGGGAAAATGTCTTACCACAGCATGGTATTTGCAATATTTTCCAGCAAAGACAACTGATGCATTGAGCTTTACAAAAAGTGGTAAATTCAGGGTACAAGATGACTTTTCTCTTTTTTTCTTTGTTTTGAGCTTGATGAAAGAGAACAAATTAACTAATATGGAATATTTCTGACAATAACTTGGTGACACTATGGAAATTTTATTCTAAATCTCTGTTCCTTTTCAAGGCAATAATTTTCACACCGGGGAGAATTGTTTAGCACAAATTTGACAGTGAAAGTCTAGATGAGGAAGAGAATATACTGCAAGTATATCTACTGCCTTTGAATCTCAGCATGTCCCTTGTGGCACACCAATAAAACAGACCCAGCAATCTAGGTAATTTTCCAAAGCCCACACAATATCCAAGGTATCAATCAGGAGTTCTTGACTCCTAGTCTTTTGCTTGTTTTTAGTAGCACACATTGCTTTCCCATTCTCCTTTACATCTAAAAATAGCAGACTGGCAAGTCTTGCATCAGATAGATTGGAGACCAAAAAGTCATCGCAGCAGAGACCATCTCTCTGCCTTGTAGCGCGCTGCTTGCTGATAGTTAACAAACACAGGAACAATGCTCAGATACAAACCTAGAAAGTCACTGCAGCTTTTTTGAGCACCATACTGGAGTTTCAGACACTAGGTGCACATTCATCTAATTACCTCAATATTAGTGCCATTATCACAGTGTTTAAGTAAAATTCTCCCATCTTCTCACCCTTGCCCAAGGCAAGTTGCAAAAGTCAGCTCTAATGCTACGGGTCAGCATCTCCCCCTTCTTCATAATGCCCACAGCGACATAGTTTCATCATGAGCACTGGCACAGTGGCTGTAGGAATTCATCTCAAGGGGCACAGAATTTCTTACATGTTTGGTTTTGTTTTTAAAAGGTTCTTATGGTACAAATAAACATTTTGACAAAGTAGATCAAAACCCTTACAGTGATATCTCAGCAGAGGACGTTATGACTAAAGACAGGGTGAAAGCAAGATAATAGGAGTATCACAGATGCACATGGAAGTCTCGGCTCCCAGCTGGAGACCCCAGACCAAATTCTGCACTCCTGTACATGAGTGAAACTCCACTAACCCCAGAAATCGGGACACCACTGTTTCCTGCGCACACTTGAGTCCTCTGCTGCTGAGGTCTTACTCCGGGCTGAAATGTGAAGCAAACATCCCACACAATGATAGAAAATGGATCATTCCAATGGGATATCCCATTCAATTTTGTTCAGCAGAAAGTCTGCCTCCTTCTGCTAAGTGCCAGCAGGAAATCGCTGAACCTCGAAATCAGCTTGACATTGTGGCTGTCAGCCAAAAAGATGCAGTCAGTAGCAGGCCATAATTCTTGCCCCCTTCATTTCATGTCCTTCTTTTATCACAGGAGGGGAATTTGAAAATCGAAATTGTAATAAAGATGGCCTCATGTAAAATAAAAGCTGAATGAGGCTGTTGCTATGTGTAATCTGCAGTAGGCTGACCTAGAGCTGAAAATCACTGTATTTTGGCACAAACTTGTATTTGATTCCATGATGCTGAAGTACCCTCTTCCCCCAACTTATTCATAACATTTTATTTTTGATGGATCCCATCACAAAGTGAAATAATATACGGTAAAAGTGCATGACATAACACATTATTGTGTAAGCTACCATGAAAACTTAAATTAAGTGTGCTGTGAGGAAATGCATCAAGTCACTCTGGGTCACCACACCAAACCCTTGCAGCACTGTAAGACAGTGCAAAGCATAAGCCTAAATAGCAGTCGACAGCCTGAACAAACAGCAACCTCAAAATAACTGCACCGGGTGACTTTTCAAGAGTAATGAATCTGGAGGTGGCATCAACTTTGTTATTAATTCTAATCAGTCAAAGGTGGGGTTGGAACCTCACTCGCATACCAGCAACAGCTTAGGGGAATTATTCTGTCATTTTCTAAGACTGTATGGTGCAGACATTAAGCTTGATAAAACCTTTCATTCTAGCTGCAAGGAATATTGCTGATGGGGCACACTGAAATAGTTTCCAGGCTCCCAGGCAGGCAGAGGGAGCCACTGCAGCCTGTGCTCTGGAGAGGAACAGCCCACAAGTTATCAGGAACCAGAGCATGGTCCCAACTTCTGGTTGAAGCAAACAGGACACAATGTCATGGACGTGATCAAGCCCTCTACAGCATCCCCACCCCAGCACAGGCACCTTGAGGCAGGAGCCCAGCTGTGTGCCAAATTCAGTGCAGACAGAAAGTGGCTTAGCAGGCTGGCTCTCTGTGTGGCTCAGCTCCTCACAGGCTGAACAGGAATAATAAGCATTTAGAGGATAAATTAAAGTTTTAATTGCACTGGTTGTGTGGTAACAAGACTATCCAAAGTAGTAACTAATTGCTGATTTCAGATACATGGACCTAATCCCAGTACTGTCAGCAGGACTTTTTTTGTTCCCATTTGAAAGCAAAACAATAAAAATGTTGCTGCATTAGCTTGACTGCCTAAATAAAAGTCTCCCTCACCCAACCTCATAATTTAGTTTGCTTCCCCTGATATAACAGGGACCAAATATCAGCTTTCAACTTGCCTTACATAGCTCTGCCCCAGAACAGGGACAGGGGAGCAGTAGGAATGGTATCCACCGTGGTGAGTGTCTTTCACAGAGAAGTGGCAACTCTCGTGATGCTGGTTACATTCCACAAAGCTCTAACTGCACATTAAACATAATAAAAGAAACCACAAAGAAGTAAGATGGCAATTATTTTGCTACTTAGATAACTTGCCCAGGAATCAAGTATTTGCACAACACTCAGTCATGATTCCCTAGCCTGTGCAAACATAAAACAAACAGACCAAAACACTGTCATTAAGACCTAACACAAAGCTGTAACATATACAGAGGCTCATTATAGCTCATTAAAAATGCTTCGAGTTTAAGGGAGAGAGACAGCAGTTAAGGGCAACCATCAGAGGCCTCACAGCTCACGGTGTATTTAAAATACACTATGTGGCACAGTGAACAGGCACAAGCACAAGCCCACTGCAGGGCAACCTACTCCTGCCACGGCCGTCCCCAGTGCCAGGCAGCGGGGACTGATGGTGTGGGAGCTGCGGAGCTGCCGCGCTGGGATGGGACGAGACGGGCAGGGGCAGGCAGCTGCCCAGCCTGGCAGGAGCACTCCTCCATCACCACCCGCTGCCCCGGCTTCTCTCCATGCCCGGCACAGCAGGGCCTGAGAGCCCAGCCTCAAGGTTTTCATTGGGCTCTGGCGCTCCTTCTCAAATAGACCATTTCTTCCAGTTATAGCTTTAATTAATTTAGAATGAATTATTTGGGTCTTTTAATTTCCCGGCTTATTCTGAAAAAGTCCAATTAATGCTGAGCTAAGTAGCTCCAAAGGCTCCGCAGCTCTCATCTACCCTGAAGGGATCCAATTAAAACGAGACACTAGTCAAAATGTCAAACCACAATCATTGCTAAAGCCACTGTGCAACAGATCTATGACTACATATAAACCTCACAATTACTGAACAAATCACACAATACTTGGAAACCTAAAGCCTAGAACACCCTCACTTAAGATGCAGCCTCCCCTGTCAACCAAGAGCATGTTCAGAACTTATAGCAAATAATAAAAGCCACATTTCCTTTCACAGGACAATTAAAACCATGGAGAGTAATGAAATTTGTCTAAATTAGTCCATAATATATGATAAGGGCTTAAATGCAGAAAAGACAGTCCAGAAGCTCTGCTGACTGTGGAGCTGAAGGACCTCTGAGCCAGCACAGGCAGAGGCTGGTGAAGTGGCACCGAGCAGAACTGCAGAAATCTCTCTGTCCTGCTTCCAAAGCCACACAGACGCACTGGCAATCACTTCAAGGGTCTCCACAACTGTGGCACATTTTAATCTGGAATCCTTGTGATGCACTTACAAAATTTTTCTGTATGTGCTTTCTCAAACATTTAGAGAGCATAATAAGGTCTCTCTCAAACACACATCCCTCACTAGATAAAGTCTTTCTCTTGATTTCAACTGACTTGCTTGAAAAAGTCTAACTTTTCCTTCTAGCTGTGAAAATGTTTTGTCTAGCTGTGGAAAAGAAACAGGTATTAAATCATAGTTGAATGGGACACTAACTTCAAAACTGAAACAGGTCAACATTTCAGATGAGAGTTTGTTTTTAATGACCTGTAACTCTAACGTAATTCAATTAATCTTCTTGACTTCTGCAGAAAATTTCCCCCCTCTTTCCCACCAGTCAGATGCGTTTTTCCAACCAAAGCAGCAGGATCACTAAGTACTTGGTCTAAGCGCAAGAAGGTAATACTCTTTCAAAGGGACTTCAGTGGGGGGGGGTTTTGTTTAGTCTCATTGTCCTTGCAATGAAAACTCTAAATTTCCCCCTCACTTCGAAGTTAAATTTCAGCAGCAGAGAAAGGGACTAGAAACACAGGAGTCTTAGGAATGGCTGACTCCTCTGGGGAAGCCCATCCAGGGGTCACTGGTCTCAGCGTGCCACCAAGGAGCAGCAAAGGAGCTGGTAGGAGACCAGCCCAGAGGGGTGCCCGAGACAGCAGGAGAGACATCGCGACCAGCACTGGTTGCTGACGGCCCTCCTTGTCCCCAGCCTGCCGATGACTCCCTCCTGGGGCAGGGAGATCCCATCAAATACTGCACTCACGCTTCTGGCTCAGCCCAGAAGAGCACTGCAAAAAAACAAATGACCCTTTGGGGAAGGTGCTGCACAAGCTGTGCGTTTCTCGTATGTATTGTGCCTTGCAAGCTGCCAAGTTCCTCTCCCTCTGCCATTTTGTGGGAAAGAAGGTCTCCCTTCGACTAAAAATCACACAGGAAATCTCACAAAAGATGTTTTTGTTGTATGGTTTCACGTGCTTCAGCTCTTCCCACCTCTGAAATTAACAGAAAAAATCTGAGATCTATTTCCATTTGTGCATTACTTGAGAACTGAAATGCAAACATGTCTTGTCCTGCAAAACTAAGTAAAGCAAAGGCTTGAGTATTTCTGTCAGTCGAAGGGAAAGAGAAATTAAGATCAGTAAGCACAGTAGAAGTACGGTCCCATTTCTGCATGGCTGAAGCAGGTAGGAACCGTGCAGCAGCTCTCACGCTAAAGCTTTCCCTGACAGTCACCGCTCCGCAGGGTCTGAGGCACTGCAGAAAGCAGAGGGAAACGACAGAGAAGCGCTGAAGTACCACAGTGCGGTAGCAGCTGGTAAATGTCTTTCTAAACATAATGTTATCAGTGAAAAAGATGGAGTACCGAGAAACAGCAATTTTCACCCGTCGGAAGTGAGTTATCTGAGCTTGGAGATGATGCTCGAGAGAATGAGGCCAGAATTATCTGGAGCAGTTTGCGCAGCCCTGAAAAAGATCAGAGGCATTAAACTACCAATGTTTGTTCTTCCTGAGACTCTTCATGTGACTTTATATGATGCCAGCATCGCAGAGAACTGATGTGCATTTCTGCAGACTGCCACATGCGTCCCCAAAATTAAACAATTTTAATCACTTCTGATTACCTTTTAAACAACTGATGCCTGGCATTCTTGTCCAGGCATTATGTATCATTATTTACTAAGTATTTGACATATACTGTTTAGCTGGCCTTTGCTTAGTAATACATAGTTAATAAAGTGAAAATAATTAAAGGAAAACCATCACATTCTCTCCGTGTAATCCCATTTTGCTGGCAGCATAGTTTGCCTCTTAAATTCACTTCTCCTGGCCCTTTTGCTGGTCAGCTGGGTTTTCCCTTCCACTACTGAGCATTAATATTTTATTGTAGTGTTTCCTTGTGTTGTCTGTTTTACTTGGGGCAGGTTCTGTAAGTCACAGGTCCCTATAATGGCCAAGTGTTTCTTCACCCAGAGGACACTCTGGACTACACTTTGAGCTTGGAACAGCCGCCTCTCTCCATGCCTCTTAAGAAAATACTGTATCTGACAGATTTTTTTTGCCCTATAGCAGCTCCCAGAGTGAGGTTCAGCAGAGCTATGAAGGGAAGGTAACAAAGAAGTTAGTCTCAGTTATCCCAATTCAACACCACACACTATCAAAATGTCCTTCAGGAGCTGTGCTGATGTTTGAGCATTGGCCACCAGCTCAAACCTCACAGCAGCATAACTAAAAGGCAGCTTCAAGATTTTAGAGGAACGAAGTCAACCCTTGGATCACAGGCTCAGGGGTTAGCTCCAGGAGAGAAAAGCTTTTGCATAAGTGCCGCAGTTAGCCTGGGCAACTGCTGGACGTGGCAGCGCAGGTTCGTTACACGCCATGGAACCAAAGGATGACGCGACGCAAGTCACGTACGCTCTCAATAAAGCATCTGAGACGTGTCAGCGGGTGAGTTGCTTAATGATGAAATACAGGAATAACTGCATTTAAAAAAAAAAATGTTGATTTTTGTTCACAGACTCGCCACTTGTTGTTACATACACACACAGAAGGGAAGGGCATCAAATAGGTTGCAGGTAAAATTGCTTTCTAAGCTCAACCTCATACGATGTCAAACCTCTTTCTTTTCTGGCATAGGTCTTTTTACAAGCACTTCTCTGCCTATATGAATAACTAATTAAGGATTCAGGAAAGCAGTGGGTCCTTATTACAGCACTTCTTCCTTCTCTGTTACAGGAATGACCTGCCAAGCTCGAAGTTCATACATTACGAGTGAGATCCTGTGGGGTTACCGTTTCACCCCTGTCCTCACTCTGGAGGATGGATTTTATGAAGTTGACTACAACAGTTTTCATGAAACATATGAGACCAACACACCAGTTTACAGTGCCAAAGAACTGGCAGAGATGGCCAGTCGAGCAGAACTGCCCCTGACATGGTCTGTTTCCAGCAAGCTGGACCAGCATGCTGAGCTGGAAACTGAAGAAGAAGAAAAGAATCAAGAAGACCAAAACGAAAGAAACGGTGATGTGGCCAACTTGGAGAATGAGTCCAAAGTGTAGAACCACTGGAGGCATAAGGGCCACATCACCTCCTTTACCTTTTCCCTCTTTGCTCCCCTTTTCTTTCTCCAACAAGCTTTTATTTCCCTTCCTTGTTGTTCTTAATTCCGGAAAAATAAATACTTCACATGCAAAATATCTACCTGCCCAATTTAAACACAAGAGATTCACAGACTAAGTAAAGGCATGGTTAAAGCTGCAATACCCATTATTGATGGTGGAATCTCAATCCCCACCCTGGTAACGACTGCTGGCTTCCTCAGCATCTCTCTGAGTTCAGACCTCCAGGTTTATTCACATCAACAACAAAAAAGAACAATAGCAATGGGAATATATATAAGGGATTTGAAAGGAAGGACTAATTAATGCTCATCAAAGTACTGGGCCTTGCTTTTTATGTATTTCAGAACGGTTTCACATACTGAAATGGGCCTTGCAGCTTTAAGATAAAGGTGAGCAGAGGAATCTGCAACCCAATATGATACTGTACATATGCCTTATGTAATTCTTTCTCTTTACATTTAGTAATAAACACCGCATGTACGAAAGTACTGTAGTAAAGAACTTCTAAATAATGTACATAGATGTGTAATTAATGTAGGTTTAGAAACAGAGTTCTAGAAACACTGGGATGCAAAAACCAACTACCCATCGAGTAGGCATTTCTCTTCTAATATTTGGATTGTAATACTGATTTTTTTCCCCTATAGCTATGGCTCTTCTAGTGCATGACATTTTCTTCAGTGTACCAGACTGGCAGCTATTTAGAGTACCTCACTGTTTGCCAAACAGATTGTTTCACCGACTCTAAAAAGCCATAAGTCTGGGAGAGGGCAGGGTAGAGAAATTGTAACATAATTACTGATATACTGTGACAATGTTTACAAACAAGGCAAACCGTTCCTGGTTATTTTTTCGGCAGTTCAACCTAAAATTTAGGCTGTGGCAAACTCATGGCAAACCAGAATTTCCTGTATACTCTTCATATAACGAGCATGTTTCATGTGGAGGTATTATCCTTTATGTGCAATATCTAGGGAAACTTCTCCCTTCTCCCCACCCAAACCATGGGATTTCAGTGGAGTAGTCTGCTACACAAACAGCACAAGCCATTGAGAACCGAATGTTGCACCTTAGCGAGCAGATTTTAGCTACTCAGATGGGAAAGAAACAGCCGAGTTTCACCTGAAGCTGTAATCAATTAAATTCATTTTGTTGACAGTGCCAGCGCTTGGCCGATGCGGCAAGGTCACGGGTGGTGCGGTTTCCCTGGCCGTACGCTTCAGCGGGGTTTCTCAGCCCAACACACGGTTCCTGCCACCCGTGCTCAGGAAAGCGGTACCCGAATGACTTTCTTCACCTTAGCTTAGTTCCTTGGCTGTTGCAAATCAGTGCAAATCCTGTACATTCTGACGTGACAACTTTAAAATTAGCTGGGCAGTGACGATTTGCATAGCCAACGCTGCAACATTCACGCAGGTAGGGGAGCCTACGGGCATGGTCGCAGTTTCACGGACACGGCTCCATCAGGGGCTGCTCATATGGTGCGGCGTTGCCCAGTCCTAAGGACCACTCAGCCAGGCCCAGCGTGCACAAAATACTCCCTGCTGGAAAGGGACTGCACTGCTTTCGGTGGGCTTTTGGTCAGGCGCATCATGAACAGCATTTCTGCCAGTGAAGGAGAAGAAGCTGCAGCCTTAATTTTGTTTTTTTTTTTATACCTGCCTACTCCAGAAAGGAAGAATACACTGAAGAGAATCTGCAGCATTTTTGTACAGAAACATTTACGTTCAAATAGAAGGCAAAAAAAATAACCTCAGGAGAAATTTAGTGGGCAGGTGGAAGTTTTGCACTGTGATATAGCTTTCACACTAATTTCACAACTATTTTCAAGTCATTTTTTCTGAAACAACTGCCCCTCGCTGATTTTCACAGCGTGTGGCTGATCGGTGAGGTTTCTGCAGGTCCTCCAGCTGTGCGTCACGCTGAGGTGGGCAGAGCAGGGTGCGGGGAGAGGGTTGCACATCGGGGACTGGCAGATCAGGCTGGACGGAAAGAGTTCTTTGTTTCAGCTCCGAACATTTTCCCTGGAAGGCTTTCACCAAGCAGCATGATGTAAACAAAAGGTGCAGAATATGGATTTTTGTTCCCTCCACCCGGGGTGGCTGATTCTGCCAACTCGGTAAAGGTTACTTACGCTTACCCTTCGCGAAATAACACTCGCTTTGCTACAGACCTTTCAAAGCTCTTTCTTCTGCCCCGGCATCCGCAGCTGCCGAGTGCTCCAGCTCACCCACCACAGCCCACCCGTAAGGCTACCCGCCAAAGGCACGGAGCGTTTTTAAGCAAGGGTGGCTCCACAGCTCGGCTGGAAGACAGAAGCTTTACAGCAGGGGAGCCGGGGGAACGCAGCGTCCGTAGCGACGAGCCACCCGTGTGTGCCCGTCCTAGCGAAAGGTGCACGAGCTGAAAGCAAACCATTCCTCTGAGGATAAACCTGCTTTTTGCTCTTGTCATGTACTGGGCCACTCTCTAATTCATTGCTGCAGTTTAACAAAAGTTTGCGTTGATTAGAACAGCAGCTCAGGGCCCTAATTAAACCTTTTTTGTGTCCTTTAGCACAAAAAAATAGACTCTCTGCCACTGGGGCATGCGCATGTGTAAGCTATATTTTTGTGAATAGGGCACTTAAGGCTTAAGGTGCGTGTGTTCGTCTCTTTCTCTCTCCCCCCTTGTATTTTATGGCTTTGGTATTAATGTAGTACGGACTGTAAAGTTTATGAAATCTCATTTTTGTAACATAAGCTTAAAAAAAAAATAGAAGCCTCCAAAGCTTTCAACAGGGAAGCTTCACGTAAACTTTGTACTAGAATGTCCCTATCAAACACCTCTATTTTTCTACAATGATTGATTAAGCAGTTTAACAATGTATTTTGTGTCAATGATTTCAACTGAACTGGTAAAAAGACAACTAAGAATTGAATGCTGTTAATTAACAATGGATTTTCAAGCCGTATATACTGAGTGGTGTTTTCATTAACAGCAAGTAACTTCACCTGGGAACTTCATCTCCTAATCCTAAACAATATACTATGAAATATCAGTATCCCATGGGAATATTTCTGGCAAATCACATTTAAGGAACATGAATAATGCAACATTTTCATATAACTGGCTACTTAACTAATCAACACCCATTACATCTTTATATATGCCACGAATACATTTTGTTATCTTTTTCTCAGAGTATCTGGTGATTTGCAGGAGCAAAACAATTTACAGAGATAAACGTAAGCTCTTGGTAATATTGCAGCTCTCAATTCCTTCTTCCAATGAACAGAAATGCCACAGAGGCGCTTTGTACAGACTTCATGCACAGTGTTGCACTGTCCTCTCTGGCTCCATCTCTCTTCTTTTTTGTTTCTTTATTTTTCTTTAACATGAATTGTTTCTCCCCTGCCCAAGTTTCCAAACCAGGTATTTCAGGTGTTGATAACAGGCACAGACATACTGCATTTAATAGAGCAACACAAATTTATACTGGGTGAGAATTTGACCTTCAGCAAATAGTCAAAGCTCTGGCTTATTATTTAGCAATATATAGCATCTTACTAGCATTAAAATAAATTTCAGCAATTATTTCAAAATATGCATCAAAGAAAGCAAACATTTTCTTAACAGTATGCAGCTGTTATGATCTAGATCTTTACCCCACAAAAGCATGGTCATCGGCTTTGATGTGTGCCATCCCAACAAATTTAACTTCTGTGATCAAAGTTGAACATCTGCTTCTACAAAGGCCCTCGCTGCAAGCGTGCACGTAGCGGGGATTGCACTGAGCCAGGGCTCCGCGCACCCCTTGCAAGGCGGAGGAAAGAGGTGGCGTGCCCGGGAAGGCTCCCCAGCAGGCAGCTGAAAAACCAGGTGGGACAAGGTGCTGGCAAATGCGGGAGGGAAATGTGTGGCGGATGGTTTGAAGTTAACTTCGAGACAGGCTTTGGGTTTAACCTGGGTGCACAGAGGTGCCCAGATCTGGGGTTGCCCATGTTCCTCTGCTGGAGCTAAAGAGGAAACTCGGGTCTCTCAAAGCCTTTTCTCTTCTCAGCCACAGGGCAGAATTTCCCGTTTCACTCAGCTGCATGCTACTGGCCTGCTTAGGAGAGGGGAGACCTGGATTCAGTGCTCTCTTCAGCCCAGGAGGTTCAAAGCCACATCACACTTCTCCCAAGGAGCTAACCCTGCCATAACAGCATCAGCAGAGCCCCAGCCCCTGTGCCAGGGGCTGAATGGCTCTTGAATTCTCCTGCTAACCCAAAGAAACTTTAAATCCTTGTGTTTTTAACAGAAGAATGGAAAAAATCCTCGTTCCCTGGGTCCATAACAGCCCCTCTCCTATTGATCAGGGTGCTCCCCAGCTAAATGGTAGACCTCAGACTGGGGAAGTCACGGTGCTCAGGTTTCTCATCTCCTGAGCCAGCACAGCCAGCAGCCAGCTGCTATCTGCAGAGGTGCAGCACCACGGCCTTTGCCTGCGTTTCTGAACACAACCAGCTACTGCATCTCCTAGCAGGGCAAATCCCCCCAGGGCCTCGGTTTGGTGTGCTCTGAACACCACACACCAGTCCAGCCTCACCAGGAGGTGGACGTGGAGGTGGACGTGGAGGGAAGTCATTTTGTCTCACTCCAGCTTCGCTGTCAGAGGGGTACAGTGGCACACAGCCCTGAGAGGATGCACCACGTTATGTCCAGAAACAAGGAAGGGGTATCTGGGACCCCTGTCTGTTGCAGATTTGAATTTAAGCAAGTCGTGAGTTTATACCACTTCCTCCAGCTGTTTAATGTGGATGTGAATTGGAGGCTCAACGCTGAAACAGGGATTTGTCTATAAGGCAATGGGAAGTCTGTAGGACATTTCTTAGCAGCTACCACCAGAGCTTCTGACTGCGAAACACAGACTTGTTACTATGATGATAGTCTCTGTCCATCAAAATATCTTTCATTTCAGAATATCAACTTCCTTAACAGCCATGTTACCTCACTCTGACACTTTTTAGGCTACAAATCAGACCTGATAAAACAAGAACAAAGGTTGGCTTCTCTTCCGCTGTTGTACCTTCAACTCATAAACATGCTGTTTGGAAACACGTGCTTGGAAAGCAGGCATAAATCTGGGGTTTGTGCCATAAATAACCCTTAAAGACAAGAGCTGAAAGCTGTTATTTATTATTCATATTAAGTTATGCTCTTTTATGTTTCCAGAATGAATTTTAATCTTCCAGGATTTGGATTTTTGGAGGGAGGGCTGGTGTTAGACATTCCAGGGCATGCTTCATTTTGTGCATTTTGTTCAAGATTACTTCTACTGATTTCCATTTTGCAGATCCTGTGGATTTCCAGAAATTATAATCTAGTGGCAACTTCAGTGTAATGGCGCACTTATTTTACCACTTGCTGTTCTCCCATTTATTGTCTATATACTGATGCTCTAATAGTTTCACACAGATAGCACACAGCCATGCTATCCAAAGACAGTGTTCTGAAAAGACCCAAGTATCTCCTTATTTCATCCCAAGTGTGAAATCTGTTTTCTATTCTAAGCAAATTCACAAGTATAAACGACAGTTCTTCCCTCATCCTGCCTAACTTGTGTGTCATCCACACAGAATAAAAACTTGAGTTTCTAATAATACCAGCTGCTTTGAGTTTTTTTCTCAGACGGCAGGACTGGGGAGAGCCCTCCTCACTTTCTTTCTACTTTTTTTAAATCAAGGGCGGCAGCTCCAAATTCACAGCTGCAGCTTATGGGCAGCCCTATGGAAGCTACGGACACCATCCTGCTACCATCTTGCTTTGAAGTCTGCCAGCCACTCTTCCAAGCCATAGAGCTGTTTTCCCCAAAATGATTACAGGCAGCCACGTACATTAATTATTCTGAAAGGTTTAAACTGGAAGAACTGGTGGAGAACCGTTACCCCACCACACTTTCCTCCACATGCTTTTCACAGTCTGTTGGACAGGAGTCCTGTGGACTTCTTCCAGCTCAGGAAAGGAGGATACCTGGCACACAAGCACGAATCCTCGCAGACACCCTCCCTGGTTTCTTCCCCATCATCGCGACCAGGAGGACCCAAATTCCTCACTGAAATACCCGTGCTAAAGGATGTGTGATGTGGAGCTTGAGATGGCACCATTCTAGTTCAGAAAGGATGGCAACGCAACATACTGTGTTCGATCCACTTCACGCGCACAGCACGTACGCAGCCTTCTGCTGAGATGAGAGAATCGAGCTCATTTTCATTTTCATGGCAACATTTTTGGTTTAGATGGATGGGATGCTAGAGCTAACCTCCTAAATCTCTGCTTGTGATTTTCAGAAATGCTGAACACTTACCAGCTCGTACCAAGATCAGTAGGAATTAGGAGGCATTTTTGTGAAGAGAGACCATCTGCTCGGATAGACACGTAAGAACTTGGTGCTGCCTTTTGCTCCTGCTTTTAGGCTCCCTGGGAGACGACGGAGTCAGGAGAGGTCTTCACCTCACTGAAATGCCATCTGCATCAAATACATGCCAAAGTCCTAAAGAACCCACACACGTCACAGCAGGCTTTAGGCACACATTTTTAGGCACCCTAGGGATCCCTAAAGGCACTGTCAAATGTGTTAAAGACATTACCAAACATGAGCAAAGAATGACTTAACTCTCTTAAAGGCATTTTATTGAAATCGGGTTAAGGCACGGCAGCGGGGGGGGAGAAGAGGAAGCTGCACAGCTTGCACTTGTGCTGTAGCTTCTGCAGAAAAACACGGAAGCCATCACTTAGCAGGCAAACCAGTAATCCTCATTTCTAATAAGCTCAATACTTAATGTATGGGAAACGAGATGACAGACTTTCCAATCAAAAGGTAAAATGGTTCGTAGCAAATACAAAAGATCCCTGGAAAGGGAAAAGAAGGAATACAAATAAGCGTAAAGTCTACAGATAAAACCCAAAATCTTGGCCAAAGGGCAGGGCCACTGGAATCAAGAGTTCAAAGCCATTTCTCACTTTTTATATGCAAGTATAATTTCTTTTACATCCACAAAATGACTATTAATAAATAAAGCATGACCCAAACTTTTCCTTAAAGAAGTTGGCTAGCCGAATCATCAAAATGAAATCTGTATAATAAGAAGAGTCAAGGGAGAGAAATCATCACTTCAACCCCATTCAGCACCTTTCTCCCCCCTGTGAAATGCATTAAAGTAATACCAACAAGAGAGAGCACTCTTTTCGAACTTAGTGAATTCAAAAGAAAATGGGAAAATGCCCAATGCACAAAACCATTGTGCCTCTTCAAGACTCCATCTTTAGGGTCTTTTGCCACCATCTACATGGCAAGGAAGAAATTAGCTCTGTGCTAGTTAGTACCTACAGTACTGATTATAGAAAATCTTTTATCCTTGAGAGGCACAAATTCAAAATGGACTTGAAGAAAAATCACAACAAGATCACCTAATATGTCTACAAATACATGTAAAAGGACTTAAGCTGCTGTTTAGCCTCATTTCCCAGAGAAGAAACAGCAGAACTGAAACAGAAAAAGAAAAACTACACAGAAATTTTCCTGAAAAATGGCAGAGAAAAATGTGTCTTCATTTCATAAACTTAAATACCAATTTCCTTTTGCTTTTTTATGACAATGCTTGTTCTCTCTTTGTGTCGACTCTCTGATTGATTTGCTAAAAATATGCATGGCCGTAAAAATATGACCTTTAAAACATAATGCTAGTTTTGTAAAGAAATAAATTGGGGGGGGGAGCTTTAATTATTAATTATTGAGTAATCTGTGCATTAGTACTGATAATTAGAACAAGATCAATACAGTGAACTGCTTCAGAGAAAAAAAACACAAAAATTAAAATACATCACTTTACAAATCAGAAGGGAATATTTCATTCACAGTTTTCCCCTCACATTTCCAAAATAAAGTTATCAAACATTCTGATATTAGAACAAAATATTTATTTCAGCTAGAGACTTTCTTGAAAAAGGTTGAAAACCCCTTTTTTGCTCTTCTTTGCAGATAATGAACAAATTCACACCATTGAATTAATGTCTGTTTACCTACTGTAAAAATGATGAGGTGTTTTTGGTATTTTTTTAAATAAAATACACTGCTGGAGATATCTAGCAGTGAAGAAATCTGCCATCAAGCTCACCCTTACAATGTGAATCTGTCATTGCCATGACTCTGATTACAGCTGAAATTAAACTATTCCCAATATGACATTCTGTACATTTTCACAAAAATGGACTTGTGAAGGGTTTGGACTGAAAGGTCAAAGACCCACCTGGGATCTGGGAAGTGTAGGCTCAACTTCCTGCTGTAACTGACTCAGACACAAATTTTTAAACTTAGATCATCTTAAATATGAAGTTGCAGAAGCTCAAGCCAGATTTCCTTCCTCCCCTGGCAGCGTCTGCCCATCAGGTTACAAATTATAGGTCAATTGGTTGCAATCTCTGAACAGCTATCCGGGAAAAAGAAAAAAACAATGGGGTTAAGTTGAAAAATTCTGAGCAGATCTACCATAAAATTCACAGTGAGATACAAAGACTTTTTCTAGTCACTGCCTGAAACTGGAGCTGTGCCTCTAAAGGCTGAAAGGCAATACTCTATCCCGGTCTACCTGGGTTGAGTGGATAGCCACCTAAGAAATGAATGATTAGAAAATGATCATAGCTGACAGCCTGTGAGCAGCAGGAGAAAGGGAAGGGTTACACAAGCACAGGGATGGAAATGCCAGTGTGTTCCAGCAACGGCCCCTCCAAGTCACATCTGAAACACTGAAGAAGCACTGACTGCTTTTTTTTTCTGTATTGTGGCTGTCCCACGATGGAAAAACTCCACTGTGGGACAAAAAAGGGGAAAAAAAGGGAAAAAAAAAGGAGAAAAAAAATTGGGAGAGAAGGGGAAGGGGAAGGAAAAAGAAAAACAACCCAGAAACAAGAGGAGAAAAAAGGTGAAAAAGGGAGGAAAATGAGAAAAAGAGAGAAAAAGGGGCAAAAGGACAAAAGGGGCAAAAGGAGGAAAAGGGGAAAAGAGGGAATAAAGGGCTTGCTCCCACTTCTCCAAATATCTCATTAACTTGTATACTTCGGATTTTGTTTGTTGGGGGGGTGGTGGTGTTTGGTTTGGGGATTTTTTTACCACCTCAGCCTGACAACTGTATTCTTGATGTTGCTTTTGATAAACGCTGCAAGGAGAGGAGCCTGTTTTTCCTAAGGAACAAGCACCTGTCTGATGGCGAACGCTGTGACTTTAGAGTACCTTCAGCAATCATGAATCAGAAGTTGTTATCGGGCCTTTTCCT
>Ga0181612_155511_pt1 | contig 29282 bp, 26 predicted proteins | sample HoacroProtozoa21_FD_119630 | JGI IMG/M metagenome (GOLD analysis project Ga0181612, IMG submission 119630) | Hoatzin crop microbial communities from Cojedes, Venezuel. Combined Assembly of Gp0051906, Gp0051904, Gp0051908 | reverse complement strand
TTCCTTGATTATTCACGTCATCGATAACGAAAGTGAACTGCACCTTTAACTCTTTGCACACAAGGCCACTAAAAATCGTATATTCCATGTGGATTTCCTTGTTGCGCGAGCCATGTGGCAACACTTGTTTAAAATTACCTAACGATGCAGTAGCTGATGTGGTAAAATCCAGTTTGTACTTTGAGAAATCAATCCCACGCCCATTCTCCACGTCCTCTCGCAGCGGTTTCAAAAAGGTGTCGAGCAGCACCATCGACTTGACGATCGAGCTTTTGCCCGAGCTGTTGCAGCCTGTCAGGATCGTGATCGGACGCAGGGGGATCGTCGCGCCCTTGCTGTCGAACACACGGAAATTTTTAATGGTATAATCGGTATTCATTTGCTTGAATTGTTGTTAGTTATCTCTCTCTGTTTCACAATCATTGTTTCACTCCCCGATCAGCATCTGCAGATAGCGGCACTTGTCAGGATTGCCCAGCGTTTTGCCCTTGTCGCACGACAGTTTCACGCAGTCGTGCCACTCGCGCAGCTCGGTGATGCGGCTCCGCGTGAGCTTGATCACGATGTTCATCGGCTTGCAGCCCGTCACGTCGCACGTCAGGTGCGTGCCGATGCCATAGCTGTCCTGCATGCGCCCCGCCGTGAACTCATGCAGCTCGATCGCCCGATCGATGTTGAGCCCGTTGCTGAACACCACCTGCTTGCTCGCCGGATCGATGCCCAGCGACTGATATTTGGCAATGATCTTCTCCAACTGCTCCTCCTCGCTGCCGCTGTCCACGCGCAAACCCTTATACATCATCGCCATACGCTTCGACAGGTTGCTGAAGAACACCTTGTCGCCAAAGCAGTCATACAGATAGATGCCGTTGTCGCCATCGTACACGTCGCTGAACTTGCGCATCACGTTAAAGTTGCACTCAAACACGCCGCTCACGTTCTCCTCAAACTCGATGATCTGATGGCTCATCGTGCCGATCGGTGTCAGGTCATATTTCATCGCCAGATACACGCTGCTCGTGCCCGGGAACGACCCCGTCCACGGCACAAACCGCCCCTCGGCGTCGGTGTAGCCGCCCTCTTGCGCCACCTGCTTAAAGGTGGCCACCACCATGTCCTGATGCGCGAGGCTAAAGCGCCGCCGCACTCCGAAGTCACTGATAACCAACCCATTGCTCAGCGCCCTAATGGCCTTGTCGCGCGTGCGCTGCTGCTCCAACGCCGCGTCATAGCGCTCGTGGTCGCCGTTCAACTCATGCATCAGCTCGCTGATGGTCGCCAGCAGCGGCATCTCCCACATGATGGTGCTATACCACTTGCCCTGCACGCCGATCGACAGATGCCCCTCGGCATCCTGGCTGATCTTCACCTCCTTAGGGCTAAAACGATAACCCTTCAAGAACGTGAAAAACCACAGCGGCAGATAATACATCTTGCGGCGCATAAACGCCACCTCCTCGTCGGTGATCACCACCTGACGCATCCCATCCACCTGCTCCTGCAGCAGCTCGGCAAACCCAGGCGGATAGCACGTGCCGTTGCGGTCAAAAAACGTGTACTCCACCTCGGCCCGCGGATAGGTCTGCAAAATGTAGTACAAGCAGCTGAACGTGTAAGCGTCGGTGTCGGTTATATGTGTGACAATTTGTCGCATAATATTTTAAATGTATTGAATGATAATTATTTTCTTATAAACTTCTTGAATATAGGGTTACATCTCCCGCGCCAGCGCCAGCACCCGCGCCGTGAACTCGTCGGCCGGCAGGTCGTAGGGCAGCCAGTGGATGGGCGTGCCGCGGCGCTCCATCCCGCGGAACCACGTCATCTGCCGCTTGGCAAACTGATGAATTGCGATCTCGAGCTGCTCGAACATCTGCTCATACGTCAGCTGCCCGATCACGTGCTGAGTCACATATTTATATTCCAGCCCATAGTAGATCAGATCCTCGGCCGCGATGCCCGCATCCAGCAGCCGCCTCACCTCGTCCACCATGCCCGCCTGCAATCGCGCCTGCAGCCGGTTGGTAATGCGTTGCCGCCGCGTGTCGCGGTCGATGTCCACGCCGATCACCAGCGCGTTCGCCACCGGATGCGGCTGCGTCAGCGCCTTCAGCTCGGGATGACGGTCGTAGTATTCGCAGATCTCGATGGCACGCATCGCCCGCTGCGGCGTGTCGATGTCGCTGTTGTTGCGCAGGGTCTTCATCGTCTTGAGCAACGCCGTCAGCTCGTCCAACGACTTGTCCGCCAGTTGCTCACGCAGCGCCTCGTTGCGCGGCACCGGCGGCAGCTGGATGCCCCGCACATAGCTCTCGACATACATCCCCGTGCCCCCGCACATCACCACCGGCTTACCCCGCCCCGCGATGTCGTCGCACGCCGCGCGGCAGTCGCGCAGGTACTCATACAGGCTGTAGCGATAGCCCGCCGGACAGATGTCGATCAGGTGATAAGGCACGTCACCATACTCGTCCAGATCCTTGCCCGTGCCCAGGTCCATGCCCCGATACAGCTGCCGCGAGTCCGCGCTCACGATCTCGCCCCCGAGGGCACGCGCCAGATGCACCGCACGGCCCGTCTTGCCCGACGCCGTGGGACCCGTAATCACATAAAACACCTTCCCGACCTCCATATCGCTCTTTATAGTGATCTAATTGAATTATCGCTTCAAATTCTGGTCATAAAACTCCAGCGCGCGCTGATACACCGCATAACGCGCCTCGCAGTCGCGGATGCTGTGGTTCATGTTGGTGAACACCATCATGTCGCACGTCCGGTTCAGGTGCGTCAGCTTGGCCACATACTGCATCGAGTTGACAATGTGCACATTGTCGTCCGCGCTGCCAAACATAATCAGCAACCGCCCCTTCAGGTCCGCCACGCGGTTCAGCGGGAAGTTGCTGTAGCCCTCCGGATTCTCCTGCGGCGTCCGCATATAGCGCTCAGTGTAGATGCTGTCATAGAATCGCCACGTCGTCACCGGCGCAATCGACACGCCGCACGCATAGTGGCTCCCCGGCTCGCTCATCGCCATCAGCGTCTGAAATCCGCCATAGCTCCAGCCCATGATGCCAATGCGGTCGCCGTCCACCCACGGCTGCTGCGCCATATACTCCGCCGCCGCCACAGCGTCCTGAGTCTCGAGCACGCCCAAACGCATATACGTCAGCGACTCAAACTCCTTGCCCCGGTAGCCCGTGCCGCGGCTGTCCACATTGCACACGATGTAGCCCTGCGTGGCAAAGTACTGCTCCCAGCCCATCTGCCAGCGGTTCAGCACCTCCTGCGACCCCGGGCCGTTATAGTGCTCCATGATCACGGGATACTGCTTGCTCGGATCAAAGTCCACCGGCTTGATGATATACCCGTTCAGCGTATAGCCGTGACTCTGCATCGTGAAGAACTCGCGCTTGGGCACGTCCACCGCCGTATAGCGCCGCGCGTAGTCCTCGTTGAGCTGCAGGTCGCGCACACGCCGCCCGCGCTGGTCGTAGATGCGGTACTGGTCGGGCGTCGCCGCGTCGCTATAGCGCCCCACATAGTAGGTGAAGTCGCCGTTGAACGTCGCGCTCGCCGTACCCTGCCCGTCAGCCGTCGACGGAGCCAACCGCGTCACGCGCCCCTTGGTGTCCACCCACTGCACCACGCGGTTCAGCGGACCGCACGACGCCTGATAATAGAAGCGCCCTCGCTTGCTGTCGTAGCCGTAGAAGTTCGACACGATGCAATTGTTGTCATTCGTCAGCTGGCGCATCAACTGCCCGTCGTATCCATACTGATACAGCTGCATATAGCCCGACCGCTCGCTGGGGATCACAAAGAATTTGTCGCAATACTTCACCTGCTGCGCCATGCTGGCGTCCACCCACGTCTCGCTCGTCTCGTGATAGATCTGCGCCGCCGATCCCGTCGCCGGATCCACGCTATACACGCGCAGGTCGTTCTGATGGCGGTTCAGCCGCTGCACCATCAGCCGGTGCGGATCGGGCGCAAACGTGATATGGCTCACGTAGTCCTCCTCGTCCAGCGGCACATTCATCTTGCTCAGCCGCCCGCTGGTGATGTCATAGCAATGCACGCTCACCACCGAGTTCTTCTCGCCCGCCACCGGATACTTGAAGTCAAACCGCCCCGGATACAGCGCATACTCCTCGTGCGGATTGCACGCGCCCTCATACATCACGATGCTGCTCATCTTCACCTGGCTCTCGTCCCAGCGGATAAACGCCAGCGTGCGGCTGTCGCTCGACCAGCACAGCGAGTTCAGCATCCCCAGCTCCTCCTGATACACCCAGTCGGGCACGCCATAGATCACGTTATTCTTCAACCCGTCGTGCGTCACCTGCACCGTCGTGCCGTCGCCCAGATTGCGCACATACACGTTATTGCCCTTCACATACGCCACCCGGCTGCCGTCCGGCGACAGCGTCGCGATCTCCTCGCCGCCCTCGTCGGTCAGCCCCTTCATCGTGCGCGTCTGCAGGTCATACACATAGTAGTCGCCGCTGAAGCTATAGCGATAGATGGGCACCGTGTTGTTCCACATCAGCACGTAGCGGCCGTCCGACGTCACCTCAAAGTCGTCCCATCCCGTCACCTGCTCGTTGCGCGTGTCCATCAGCACACTCTCTGCGCCGTCCTTATAGGCGATGCGCACGATGCTGTGCCCGTCGTCGCTCAAGCGGTAAAAATATCGTCCGTCACTCTTGCTGGGCTGCATCGCGCCGATGCCTCCCGCCTTACCCTGACTCAGCACGCAGTCCTGCAACGTCAGCGCACCCGCCGACAGCGTCATCACCGCCGCCACAGCGGCCATCATCATCTGCTTTTTCATAATTCTAGGGCAAGTATCTGGTTAGCACTGTCTTTCGTATTCACTTTCTCGATGATGTGACGCACCACACCCTGCTCGTCAACGATAAAGGTGGTGCGCACCGTCCCCATATAGGTGCGGCCCGCCATCTTCTTCTCACGCCACACCCCGAAGGCCTCGTTCAACCGCAGGTCGGTGTCCGCAATCAGCGGGAACGGCAACTGATATTTCGCCGCAAACCGCTCGTGCGACGCCGCGCTGTCCTTGCTCACGCCTATCAACTTATAGCCCGCCGCCTGCAGCTTGCCATAGCCCTCGGCCAGACTGCACGCCTCGGCAGTGCACCCCGGCGTGTTGTCCTTCGGGTAAAAATAGATGATCAACTTGCTGCCCGCATAGTCGCTGGCACGCAACTCATTGCCCTGGGCGTCCCTGCCCAGCATTTCCGGAATCTTATCTCCAATTTTCATGATCTTAGCGTTTAGTTATTTCATGTATCGTTCGCACAAAGGTAAACAATAAAACGCACACAGCCACACACCTGCAACCGAGTTTTGCAGATTTTGTGCGCTATATGCGTCGCCAGTGGGGCTTGCAGCCCCCGTGTCGCTCGATTTTTTACCGTTTTTTCTTCCTGATCGTCACCGTCCCGTGACTCTTGAAGTTATAGTGATCGCCCCGCGGCGTCAAGAAGTCGATGCGCTTGCGCAGCCGGTGGCCCATCTTGTCCTTCACCACCCATTCGCCGTTCAGCTTCGGCATCGACTGGCTCTCGACGATGATCGTGTCGCCCAGCCTGAAGCCCAGCTTGAACATATCGTGCGACAGCGCCACCCAGTGTATCTGGTAATTTTTCAACTTCGTGTAGTTGATGCGGTCTCCGCTGGCCGTTACCCAGCCTGCTCCACCCTGTCCCGGGTGATACTTGGTCGCGCGCAGCGTGTACTCCTGACCGGATGCCATCAGCGCTATCACTAGCGTCATGGCCAATGCAATTTGTCTTAGCATAATGGTTCGTTTTTGGTTTTGCGGCGGCAAAGTTACAACATTTTAGCGAGTTACGCAAATTTCGCCCCTTCGCCCGCCCCATCCGACGCCCCATTTGGGCAATAATTGCCCCTAAAACATTGTCAAAAGCAAGATTTTACCTAATTTTGCACGTTTAATTCATCAATATTGATGCTAATAGAATGAAATACAACTTTCAAGCATACATCAGCCCCTTGCTGCTGACCCTCGGCCTCACCCTGTGCGCCACCTCGTGCATCAAGGACGAGCCCGCCTACTGCGAGGCCGATATCGAGACCGTCACGCTGCACGTCGACCGGCCCGAGGAGTTCTTCTTCCAGCTCACCGACTCGCTGCACACCGTGCTCTCGACCGACACGGCCATCGTGTTCACCGTCCGCAGTGGGGCCAACCTTTCCGCGCTCTCGCCCGAGCTCACGCTCTCGCCTGGCGCCACCGTGACGCCCGCCAGCGGCACCACCCACGACTTCAGTCAGGGCCGCACCGTCACCTACACCGTCACCTCGCAAGACGGCCTGTGGCAGCGACGCTACACCATCGCCGTGCAGACGGCCACCGTCACGGTTACCGACACCGTGCGCTACGACTTCGAGTCCTACGAGCTCGAGCCCTCGCGCCAGCGCTACTACATCTGGCACAACGAACTGGCCGACGGCACCCTCGGCGACGACTGGGCCACCGCCAACCCCGGATTCAGGCTGTCGTCCACATCGGCCGCGGCCGACGAATACCCCACCGTGCCGCTACCCGACGGCTACGACGGTGCGGCGGTGCAGCTCACCACGCGCGACACGGGTCCCTTTGGCCGCATGGCAGGCAAACGGCTCGCGGCAGGTAACATGTATCTGGGCACATTCGACATCTCGGTGGCCACCACTGCGCCACTGCAGGCCACACGCTTTGGCATCCCGTTCACCGACAAGCCTGAGCGTTTCAGCGGTTACTACAAGTACACGCCTGGCGAACACTTCCAGGACACCAACGGCGACTACATCGACGGACGCGTTGACTCGGCCGCCGTATATGCCGTGCTCTACCGCAACCACGACGCGCAAGGCAACGAGGTGGTGCTGCATGGCGACGACGTGCTCACTAACTCCAACATCGTGGCCGTGGCACGCGTGCCCTACCTCGCTCCCACCCAGCAGTGGACACAGTGGGACATCGCCTTCGACTACCGCCAGCAGCTCGACGACGACGTGCTGGCCAACCGTGGCTACAGCCTCACCGTGGTATTCTCATCCAGCGCATTGGGCGACCTGTTCCAGGGCGCCATTGGCAGCTGCCTGTGCATCGACCACGTGCGGCTAGTATGCACCCGTGAGCAATAATGTATCCACACACGGCATTTCCAGTTTATCACATACATCACGAGATTTCAAAACGACAATGACTCGAATCAACCATCTGTTACGATACATCATCCTGCCCGTCATGCTGCTGACATGGCTGGGCACGCCTCGCGCGGCGGCGATTTCGCTCGACAGCCTCACCGTCGATGCACGGCTGGGCTACTCGCTGGGCGGCACGGTACCCGCCGGCATCCCCGCCACCATTCGGCACCTCAATAGCTACAAGCCCAGTGCATCAGGCATGCTGGGCGTGACCGTAGCGTTGCCGATCGATCAACGTTGGTCGCTGCACAGTGGATTGCGCTTCGAGCGCTATGCCATGAGCACCGATGCACACGTCAAAAACTACGACATCGCGGTCACGCGCGGCGGCGAGTCGCTCGAAGGCATCTTCCTGGGCGACGTGCGCACCAATGCGGCTCAGACGCAGTTCACCCTGCCCTTGCAGGCGGGTTATCGCCTGGGCAAGCAGTGGCGGGTGCGCTTGGGCCTGTATATGTCGCTGTTGACGGGACGCAGCTTCGACGGCTGGGCCCACGACGGATATATGCGCGCCGACGAGCCCACCGGTGCCAAAGTTGAACTGGGACACGACGCTGGCGAACGCGGCGACTACGAGTTCGACGACCACATGCGCTCGTTCCAGTGGGGCATCGATGCCGGCGCCGACTGGCAATTCTCGTCACGCTGGGGCGCCTTCGCCGAACTAATATACGGCGTCAACGGCCTGTTCCAAAGCGACTTCCACACCGTGTCTATGAAGTTGCACCCGCTCTATGGCACCCTGGGAGTGATCTACAAGTTGAAATAAACATTTTTAAAATTTATATATATCATTAGACTAATGAAGAAATTTTTAACCGCATTGTTTGCAGCAGGGATTTGTGCTTCGGCACTCGCCACAACCTATACCGGCACCCTGACCACAACCGCGATGGGCACCACCTCATCGCAGCAATCTACAATCACGCTCGACGCCACCGACGGCACCTACACCCTGACCGTCCCCGACCTGTGGATCGGCAACACCGCACTGGGCACCGTGGTGGTGGAGAACCTGGCCCCCTTCACCGCTGGCAACATCACCCTGCTCTATGCCGACGGCAACATCACCGTGCAGGCAGGCAGCAGTGGCACCACTTGGCAGGGCCCGTCGATGGGCGAGCAGCCCGTCACCATGCTGGCACGCTGGAACAGCGACAACATGTTGGTCATCACCATGACGTTGGCATCGATGAACGCCACGCTGACCTTCGACAACACGGGCGATCACTTCCAGCTGCCCAACGGCAACATGGAGGCCTGGACCGCCAGTTCAGGCGAGCCCGACCGCTGGCACGGCTTCATGAGCGCATCAGGCAGCTACGCCGCCACTTCACAGAAATATGTAAAGTTGGAACAGAGCAATGATGTGCATAGTGGCACGACGGGCAACTACAGCGCAGTGATGACCGCTAAAAAGATCCTGTTTGTGATCGCCAATGGCGCCATGACCAACGGACAACTCAACGCTGGATCAATGAATGCTCAAAGCACCGACAACCATGGCGAGATGAGCAGCACCTCCACCAACACCGATGCCAACGGCGATCCGTTCTACATGTCGCTCTACGCCAAGCCCGACAGCATCGCCATGTGGCTCAAATACACGCAAGGCACCGCCAACAGCGACTACAAGGCCAGCGTCAGCGCCGTGGCATTCGACGGCAGCTACTACCAGGAGCCCTACGACAGTGAATATGCCTGCGTGGCCGGCCGCGCCAAGGATGCCAACATCGCAGCCAGCGACTGGGCACGCCACGCCATCGCATTCGACTACGATAGCTATGCAGCCAACAACGCCCAGGCCAAAGCCATCTTCGTGGCCTTCTCCACCAACGCCAACCCAGGCCAGGGCAGCGACGGCGACAAACTCTATGTGGACGACATCGCGCTGGTTTACAACGCCCGCGTCACGTCTCTGAGCTATCAGGGCAACGGCATCGACGGCTTTAACCCGTCCACCACCGCCTACACCATGACCCTCGACGGCACCCCCAGCGCCGCCGACTTCGCCATGACGGTGCAAGGCGCTAGCGCCCAGACCGGCACAGCCATCCAGACCACAGCCGACGGCAACACCCGCGTCGTTATGGTAGCCGTCTCGGGCGACCTGCTCACCGCCACGCCCTACGTTATCAACATCACCGGCAGCGCGTCCAACGTTGGTGACGTCAATGGCGACGGCGTGATCAACATCAGCGACGTCACCGCATTGATCGACCTGATCCTGAGCGACGGCACGATCGACAGCGATATGAAGTCACGCGCCGACGTCAATGGCGACGGAGTGATCAACATCAGCGACGTCACCGCACTCATCGACCTGATCCTGAGCAAATAAAGCAACAGACACTGTCTGCAAAAGACACAATATATTATTCCACTACTATTAACCAATTTTTATTTAATCATTCATCACGACAATGAAGAAATTAGCATCACTTTTCATCCTCGCCTGCTTCACGCTCGCGCTCGGTGCCACCGACTACAGCGGCCACCTGCGCGTCACCGTCAATGGCGAGGTCACCGAGCAGGAACAAGTGCCTGTTCAGGTTACGCAAGACGCTGACGGCCTCTACACCCTCAGCCTCAACAACTTCGTCCTCGAGTCAGGCGACGTCAAGCTGCCCGTGGGCAACATCACCATCAAGGGCGTGAAGGGCGTTGACGAATACGGCTACACCACCATCAACTACGACGACGCCGTCACCATCACCGCCGGCGACGATCCCAACTATTCCGAGGACGAGTGGCTCGGGCCGATGCTCGGCAAGGTGAACATCGCCATGGAGTCGCGTCTCACCCCCACCGCGCTCGACGTCACCATCAGCATCGACCTCAGCGCCACCCTGGGCCAGAAGGTCGAGGTCGATATGTTCGCCGTGGCTCCCCTGCTCAAGGGTGACGTCAACGACGACACCGAAGTCTCGATCAACGACGTCAACGAGGTGGTTGACATCATCGTCACCAAGTAAATTCAGGCTAACACGCCTAACTGATTAGAAAATTCAAGCCGGCAACCCGCTTTCGCAGCAGGTCGCCGGCTTGCTTCATATATGTATATTACCCTAGTTATGCTTCAATCTCACAGCGCGCTCGCACTGGTGGCAAACGCCTTGCCCGAGACGGCAAAGTTATGCTCGTCGATCGCAAAGCTACCCGCCAGCGTGAGGCCCTGGTCAGTGATCTCAAACTTCACATTCTTCAGCTTATAGCTCCCGTCCTCGGTCGACGTCAGCTCATCGGCAGTTATCGTATAGCCCGTGCGCGTCGGCACCACCGTCAAGCCGTTAAACTTCACCACCGACGACGTCACCGTGCCCGTGCTGCTGGTCACCAGATTCGAAATCTGCAGCTGGCAAGTCTTGCCCGACGAATCCAGCACAAAGCAATAAGCCGACCACGAGTGCGTGTACGGCGACCCAGTCTCACTGGTGATCGTCGTCGTGGTCGTCGCATACAGCAGATGCGACGACGCATACACCCAATACAGGCCGTCAATCTCATAGTAGTACCACAGCATGCCCGTCGAATAGTCCAGATAGCCGTTCACACCCGTCACACGCGTGTTGTTCGTCTCATTGCTCATGAACACGTAGTAGCCCGAATAGTTGTACGACAGCTTCACCGTCGGCGTCGTGAAGTGCACCGTCTCGCCGCCCTCAGTCAGCACCACGCTGCCCGTCAGCGCGATCGTATAGTTGTTCATGTCCAACGTGATTTCCGTGGTCGTCTGCGAGAAGCGCGGATCAGTCATCGGATTCTCCTGCGACAGCGCGCGGTTGTTGGTGTCCACCGTATAGCTGATCGTGCTCACCGGATCGTCACTGTCGTCACACGCGCTCAGCCCCATCAGGGCCACAAACGCAAACAGATAGAAAAATTTCTTCATCGTCTTTTCCTTATTTTTTATCGTTATTAGTTAATCGTCATCCCTGCGTTCGGTGCATCAATAGCTCGAATACACCTGCCCCTTGGCCTCGGCCGACGCCGTGCAGTGCACATACGTCTCGCCCGTGTCGCCATTGTTCATGATATGATTCAGCGTATACGACGCCGTGAAAGTTTCGCTCTCCAGCGACAACTCAGCCGTGAACGTGCCAAACGGATACGCATTCGTCGTCTTGGTCGAACTGCCCGTCGAGCCGTCGTATGCGCGATAGATCGCCGTCGTGCTCAGGTTCTTACCCTCCACATGATAGCCCTCCTTCGTCGCCGTCACCGGCACGTTATACGCCGTGATGCTCTCAAAGTATTTCGACTCCTTGTTATGCACCAGCGCCATCACCTTCACCGTCGCCGTCATCGTCGTCGGATTGATCTCAAACTGATACATCGCGTTATCCACCTTGTTGTCCTGCGTCGTGTCGTTATACGCCATCTGCGTCGTCGTGCTCAGATAGAACACCTCCTTCAGCGTCGAGATCACCCGATAGCCCGTGGTCGTCGTGTAGGCATAACGCATGTTGCCCTCGTTAAAGTCCACATAGCCGCTCAAATCACTCACACTCGAGCTCGTCCCGTTCAGCCCCAGCTTATAGAAGCCCAGCCTGCGATACGTCGCCGACAGCACGTCAGCCGGAGTCACCGTCTGCGTCGTCGTCCCGTCGCTGAAGCTCAGCGTCAACTGCGCCGTGTGAGCCGCCGTGTCTATCGTCAACTTGTTCTGCGTCATCGCCGGAGCCAGCACCTCGCCGGTCTTCGTGTTCACCACATGGTTCAGCATCGTCGTGGTCACCGTGCGGCTGCTGCTACCGCCCTTGCCGGGATCGTCACTGTCGCTACACGACACCAGGCACACCGCCAGGCACGCCATCGCCGCCATCAGCACATGTTTCGTCTTCATCATTCTCATTTCGTGTCTAAAATCAACATATTTCGTGCAAATTTACATTGATATAACGGACCATCCCCCACTTTACTGCATCTTTTTAGCAATTTTAATAATTTTTTTCAACACCATCGCGCACCGTCCCTTAGTCCCACACGACAGCAAAGTCGCCCGACCGGCCCTCCTTTTTCATTGGACCCTGTCAGGCGACTTCCGTCGTTCGTGGAGCATAGCGGACTCGAACCGCCTACCTCAACAATGCGAATGTTGCGCTCTACCAGATGAGCTAATGCCCCCTCAAGCTTTTACTTCCCTAATTTTATTCACCTTATTAAACAAGAAATCCGCGCTGCACGCGGGTTCCTCAGTCGTGGAGCATAGCGGACTCGAACCGCTTACCTCAACACTGCCAGTGTTGCGCTCTACCAGATGAGCTAATGCCCCCTCAATTGCGGCTGCAAAGATAGGTCGTTTTTTCGAACTGAACAAATTTTATCACAACTTTTTACCAGAAATTTCAACAACCACCTGAAATGTCGGGCGAATATCTAAAATAATGTGAAAATTTGATTGTTGCTTGACAAAATCGCTACCTTTGTCGCCATTAATAAGCATTTATTTAAAAAACTCTATATTAATTTTTAAAAATTCTATATTTATTAACTGTTTATGAAACGTATTATTACTTTAGCTCTTGCAGCAGTCGCCTTGCTGGCAGTGCATGCCCAGACCTTTACCGTCGATGACATCCAGTACACCGAGGCGGAGCAAGGCATCCTGCAATACGTCAGCATCGATCCTGCCGACAGCTCCGTTGTAGGCAAGCATCAGCTAATGTCGTTCACCATCACTTTTGACGAGGCGGTGAGCGTGGTGACTTCCAACCCCGACGTGCAGCTCAAGCAGGGCTCGCTCTACAATGCCAACATCTTCACGCCCGAAGACGCATGGTACATCTACTACCTGTCGTCCGACAAAAAGTCGATTACCGTGTGGGCAGCCGACTACGACAGCTTCACCATGACCTACGACTTCGAGAAGAACCAGACCTACTATGTCGTCTTCCCCGCTGGCATCGTCAAGAATGCCGCTGGCGATGAGAACGAGAAGATCGTCCTCACCCTGCTGGGCGAGCAAGAGTCGTGGCCGAAGGGCGATGTTAACCACGATGGCAATGTCGACGTGGATGATGTGACCATAATAATTGACCGTGTCCTGACAGGCACCACCATTGATGGCTGCTACGACACCGAGGCTGATATGGACGACGATGGCGCGATCGACGTAGATGACGTGACCACCCTGATTGACCTGGTGTTGAATCAGAATTAAATTCCCCGTCCTCCACATCGCATGAATGTGATATCGCATCCCTGCCGCATCCACTCATGGGAAACGGCAGGGATGCCTCTTGTTTGCAGCACGGGCGGCTGTACTTGCGACGCAACCGCCCCGCGACACCCCATTTCACCGACAATTTGTTGCTTTTCACCCTCCCACACCCATTTTTTTTGATAACTTTGCCCCCGTTATGGCAAACTATTGTGACCTTTTCAAACCCGACAGCCTCGACCTGGCCTACCACGACGCCGAGTGGGGATGGCCCACACGCGACGACCGCTGGATGTTCGAGCACCTGTCCCTCGAGGTGATGCAGTGCGGACTCAGCTGGATCACCTGCCTCAAGCGGCGCGACGTCATGCGCCAGTGCTTCGACAACTTCCACATCGCCCGCGTCGCCGCCTACACCGACGCCGACGTCCAGCGCATACTCGACACCCCGGGCATGATCCGCGCCGAGCGCAAGATCCGCGTGAAAATTGATAAAAATAACTTAACTTTGTGGGGTGGCGGTGAACGCCGCCCCGCTTTTTAAAACGTTTAAAAACATCTTTGCAACCGACATGATTGATTATAAAAATATAGCTTTACAATACGCCAAGAAATATGGTTATGATAGCGTCCGACCCGCTGGCGAAAGGGATGGATTGCACTATTTTCGCATTTATACAAAAGCATCATTGGGTCATAAGCTTGGATTGGCGAAATTTGTTAAGATTTCGGGAAACGGGCATGTGTCTCGGGTGCAAGATATGGCAGAACATTCTTGGGCGGTAAGGCAGGAAATCGAATTAAATAACCTTTGAAATTGCTTTCAACATATCCACGTTGAATAGCAACTTGTCAACTTTTAGTAACTCGATGTAATCAATGTTGTCAAGTTCCTTGATATTTATAAATTCTCCACTTTGAGCATCATAAAACAACAATTCACCAGACTTCAGTCTCTCCGCCGCTATTACGTGCCCGCTTTCATTCTTCTTATTTATTCCGACATGATAACGCCCCACGCCTTTTGATTGCTTTTCAATTTTTGAGATAATTTCTGCATCGCTCGACCCATTGATTCTGGTTACTTGCGGCACTTTCCCGTTTTTAGGATTTATCCATATCAGTTCGAAATGTTCTCCAAGCTGAAATATGATGCCATCTTGTTTGTCGGAATATCCAAGAGCAGTTAAGTTTAGCCCCCGTAATCGCGCCATCATCACCAACGCCCGCGTCGCCGCCACACTGCCCTCGCTCAGCGACTACTTCTGGCAGTTCACCGACGGCCGCGTCGTCGTTTACGACGGCCACCCCGACGGCCATATCCCCGCCCAGAACGGCCTCAGCCGACGCGTCGCCGCCAACCTGCGCCAGCTCGGCATGACCTTCGTCGGACCCGTCAACATCTACGCACACCTGCAGGCCTGCGGCATCATCTGCGACCACAGCCGCTCCTGCCCACGCTTCCAGCAGATTATCGACACCTTCCCCACCGTCTTCCTACCCGCCGACGACGAGCGCTGATCGCCCCGCCGAGCCCCGCACGAAATTATTTTCTGCATTTCAAGCGCTCATTTGCGAAAAAAATGCTACTTTTGCAAAAATTTAGGAAATCTATGCCTACGGAGCTCAAAGATAGGATCAACAGCGTCACTGCCAAGGCACAAGCCCTGCGCGACAGCTATCTCACGCTCCTGAGCGAAAAGCAGGCAGCCGACAAGCAGCTCGAGCAGCAACAGCTCGAGATCGGTCAGCTGCAACGCCAAGTGGACCAACTGCGCATCGACAACGAATACCTGCGCGTCGCCCACACACTCGCTCCCGACCGACAGGCCGTCGACCGTTACAAGCAGCAGATTTCCCAAATGGTGCGGGACATTGACCGATGCATTAAACAATTGAACGCTTAAACGATGTGAGATAACCCATGCGTTATGGCCGACAATAATAAAACCAAAATATGGATTCAACTCGCTGATGTCAAGGTGATTCCTCTCAACATCGAGCCTGACGAGGAACCCAAGTATCGCGAGGCCGAAAACCTTGTTAATACCCTCTGGACCAGGTGGATGAACCGTTTCAACGGCATCGCCACCTCACAAGAGGTGCTCGCGCGGGTTGCATTCCAGTTTGCACGTCTCTACCTCGAGATGTACAATCAGAACAGCATGGCCAATGATTTCCTGACTGAGTTTGAAAAGCAACTCGACGACCTGCAGGCGCAGGTAGCCGCCGAGCCACAACCCTGACGCGATCCGTCGTCGTCAGGACCCAACATACCAAGCCTGCCCTCCAGCGGGAGGGACAGCACCCCGTGCCCCATGCCACGGCACTCACCCCGCCCCACGGCGCACGCCGCTCCGCCACTTCATGCGGATAGCGCGCACTCGCAGGCGGCCACCAGGCCGGCACAACCGAGGCACCGACCTCCACAGTGGACGCTTTTCACCCATCGATGTGATTCAAGGTTCCTGCACTACTTCGAGACGCTGTCTCGCCCCGTTAGGCCCCATCGGCCCCGCGGGCAGCAGCCATCGGGCAGTGCGTTTTTTATTTATATATAATTGTTTAATTTTAAATACAGTCAATGAATATCATAGCCACTGTTATCATCGCGCTGGTGGCGATGCCCTTGGGATGCGCCGTAGCTTTCCCCCCCCCCCGCCACAACGCCAAGTCGCAAGCCAACGAGATTCTAGAGAAAGCGCGCCTCGAGGCCGAGGTACTCAAAAACAACGAGGTCATCAAGGGCAAAGAGGCCGGACTCAACATCAAGAGCGAAGCCGAGAAAGAGGCCAACGCGCGCCTGGCCAAGGTCCAAAGCAGCGAGGCCAAGCTCAAGCAACGCGAGATCTCACTCAACCAGCAGCAGAGCGACCTGCAGCGCAAGCGCAACGAGGTCGATAACCTCAAGCTCAACGTCGACAACCAGGCTGCCGTCCTCGACGAGCGTAAGAAGGAAGTCGACCGCATGGAGCAGTCGGTGCGCGACACCCTCGAGCACGTCAGCGGACTCTCGGCCGAGGAGGCTAAGGAGAAGCTCGTCGAGTCACTCAAGGACGAGGCCAAAACCAGCGCCGCCAGCTACATCAACGACATCATGGACGATGCCAAAATGACCGCCAACAAGGAGGCCAAACGCATCATCATCGAGACCATTCAGCGCGTCGCAACCGAGACCGCCATCGAAAACTCCGTCACCGTCTTCCACATCGACAACGACGAGATCAAGGGACGCATCATCGGACGCGAGGGACGCAACATCCGCGCGCTCGAGGCCGCAACAGGCGTCGAGATCGTGGTCGACGACACCCCCGAGGCCATCGTGCTCTCGTGCTTCGACCCCGTGCGCCGCGAGATCGCTCGACTCGCACTCCATCAGCTCGTTAGCGACGGACGCATCCACCCCGCACGCATCGAGGAGGTGGTCGCCAAGGTCCGCAAACAGGTCGAGGAAGAGGTCGTCGAGACCGGTAAACGCACCGCCATCGACATGGGCATCCACGGGCTCCATCCCGAGCTCATCCGTCTCATCGGCAAGATGAAGTACCGCTCCAGCTACGGCCAGAACCTGCTGCAGCACTCGCGCGAGACCGCCAACCTGTGCGCCATCATGGCCAGCGAACTCGGCCTCAATCCCAAGAAGGCACGCCGCGCAGGCCTGCTGCACGATATCGGCAAGGTGCCCGACGACGAGCCCGAACTGCCGCACGCCACCCTGGGCATGAAGCTGGCCGAGAAGTATAAAGAGAAACCCGACATCTGCAACGCCATCGGCGCCCACCACGACGAGATGGAGTCAACCAGCCTCTACGCACCCATCGTGCAAGTGTGCGACGCCATCTCAGGCGCTCGCCCGGGCGCTCGCCGCGAAATCGTCGAGGCCTACATCAAGCGACTCAACGACCTCGAGCACCTCGCCCTCTCCTATCCGGGCGTCGTGAAGACTTACGCCATCCAGGCCGGACGCGAACTGCGCGTCATCGTCGGCGCCGACAAGATCAGCGACGAGGAGACCGAACGCCTCTCGACCGAAATCGCTCAGAAGATCCAGGACGAGATGACCTACCCCGGACAGGTACGCATCACCGTCATCCGCGAGACACGCGCCGTCAGCTACGCCAAGTAATCCACATCGTCAGCCATGAACGATCACGATTATCATAGCAACAACGGCGGCGGTAACGTGGGCGGCAATCCCAAGCCGCTCAACACCCCGCCCATGGCGCCCGACGACGAGTGCATCGAGTGCGGCGGCAACCCCTGCTGCAACGGCACCACAGCTCGCTGCAACCTCACCAGCTTCAACTGGCTCAGCGACGTGCCCGACAACGACTGCGACCTCGTCGAAGTGCGCTTCAAGAACACCCGACGCGGCTTCTACCGCAACAGCGCCCACATCGACCTCAAAGAGGGCGACTGGGTAGCCGTCGAGGCACAATCGGGCCACGACATCGGGCAGGTGGGACTCACCGGCAAGCTCGTCAAGATGCAGATGCAGCGCGTCAACCTGCGCAAGGACGCCGAGATCCTGCGCGTCTTCCGCAAGGCCAAACCCGCCGACATGGAGCGCTACGAGCAGGCTAAGGCACGCGAACAGGACACCATGATCCGCTCCCGACAGATCGCCGCCGAACTCGGCCTGAAGATGAAAATCGGCGACGTCGAGTATCTCGGCGACGGCAACAAAGCCATCTTCTACTACATCGCCGACGAACGCGTCGACTTCCGCCAGCTCATCAAGGTGCTGGCCGACACCTTCAAGATCCGCATCGAGATGAAGCAGATCGGCGCCCGTCAAGAGGCCGGACGCATCGGCGGCATGGGTCCCTGCGGACGACCCCTGTGCTGCGCCACATGGATCTCAAGCTTCGTCTCGGTGGCCACCAGCGCCGCGCGCCTGCAGGACATCTCCCTCAACCCCCAGGGACTCGCCGGACAGTGCGCCAAGCTCAAGTGCTGCCTCAACTTCGAGGTTAACAACTACGTCGAGGCCATCAAGCAGATGCCCCCGCGCGACGTGCACCTCGAGACCAAGGACGCCACCTACTATTACTACAAGGCCGACGTCCTCAAGCGCGAGATCACCTACTCCACGCAGCGCAACGCACCCGTCAACACCGTGTGCCTCACCGCCGCACAGGCCTTCGAGATCATCGCACTCAACCGCAACGGCGTCAAGCCCGATTCGCTCATCCCGCAGCAGCACGACAAGCACGCCGGCAGCGGATTCAGCGACCTGCTCAGCCAGGACAGCATCAGCCGCTTCGATAAGAAGAAAAAACGCCGCAACAAGGACAAGGATAAAGCCAACAACGCCGCCCCCGACGGAGGCGACGGCAACAAGTCCAAACGCAAAGGCAATGCCGACAGCAACGGCGACCAACGCGGTGGCAAACAGCGCGGCAACAAACAGCGCGGCGGCGATAAACCCGCCCGCCAGCAGCAAGACGCCGCAGCCGCCCCCCAACAGCAACCGCAAGACGGCAAGCCCCAACAACAGGATGGCGGCAAGCCCCAACAGGACGCCAAGCCCCGCAACAAGCAGCAGCGCCAACGTCCCCAACGCCCCCAGCGCCCGCCCAAAGCAGCCAACGCCAATGCAAACGGCGGCAACGCTAACAACGAAGGTAACAACGGAGGCAACAACAACGCCAGCGGCAACAACGGCGGAGGCGGTAACAACGGCGGAGGCAACAACGGCAACGCCAACGGCGGAGGCAGCAGCGCTAACAACGACACCAACAACCATGGTGGCGGCCAGCAGTAACAGACCGCGAATCAGCGGCCACAGCACGATGACGGCGATGATCACACTAATCATCGCCGTTGTCGCTATGGCCCTCACCGCCTGTCGTCCCGACGCCCGCAGCCAGGCCCAAGTCCAGCATCTCCCCGACACCGGCTGGCACCGATCCCTCCCCCTCACCTTCCACATCGCCCCCGAAAACACAAGCGACACCGGCAACAACACCGGCACAAGCATCGCCACCACCAACGCGACCAGCGCCACAAGCAACGGCGCTACCAGTATCAAGCGTGCAGGCGTCACAAGTAACGGCGCTACCAGTGTCAAGCATGCAGGCGACGCCACTGGCACGGATGCCGATGCAACCATCGACATCGCACTCACCATCAGGCACACCAACAATTATCCTTATCGCAACCTCGCCTTAGTCATCGACCTCATCGCCGACGACCACACATACACCCGTTTACCCGTAAATATCAGCCTAGCCGACGACTACGGCAACTGGACCAGCGGCGGCTTCGGCCCCTACTACCAAACCAGCCGTCTCATCGCCCAAGGCATCCCCCAGACCCAGGCCCGAACCATCACCATCTGGCAAGCCATGACCCACTGCGACACCCTCCCCGGCCTCACCGACCTAGGCATCACCATCACCCCCCCACCAAAAGAAATAAAATCTAAGATAAATCCGTGTTAATCTGCGTCTTATCTGTGTAAATCCGTGTTGAAATTAGCGTCAATTTGTGTTCAATCCGTGAAAATCTGTGTTTTAAAACACCCCACTCCGGATGGCAAAAAAAATAAATCCGTGCCAATCCGTGTTTTATCTGTGAAAATCTGTGTTTCTTCGCGCTTAAAAAAAATAAATCCGTGCCAATCCGTGTTTTATCTGTGTAAATCCGTGTTATAAATCCGCTACACACCGGATGGCAAACAAAAAATCCGTGTTTTAAAAAAACCACTCGCCAAACTGATAAAACGCCATCACCGCTGTTATCACGAAAAACGCCAGCCCCAGCGTATTATTACGTATCCGCTCTGCCCTCGACTCCTTGCTGAATTTCTCAAAATAGATCCGAAACCGATCATGCCTCCACAATGCAAAATGGTCGAAAAGAACTAAAATAAAAAACACTAAAAAGAACATCAACGACCTTGACGCCAACGCTGGAGCAACCTTATCGAGCACCCTCAATATACAGAGCCAGACAATAATGATTGGAACCAACATATACTTACGGTAATGAATCACCCAAACATCGTTATAATCGTTATAAGCATTGTCAAAAAGCAAATCAATTTTAGTCCTATATTTCTCCGGATTTTTCACCCTGAACAGAGCTAATATCCCATCCCTAACCAGGTATAAGATATTGATAAAAAGAATTTCAAGATATACACTAAAATACCAAAAGCAATAAAACAGCCTCGCCCACGCATTAAAAATCACTTCAATTGCTTTCATCTCAGATAACCTTAATTCTTAAAAAAATAAATCCGTGAAAATCTGTGTATTATCTGTGAAAATCTGTGTTTCTTCGCGCTTAAAAAAATAAATCCGTGCCAATCCGTGTATTATCTGTGAAAATCTGTGTTGAAATTTGTGTTCAATTTGTGTAAATTTGTGTTGTTCAATCATTTAGGCATGAACCGCGACGGATCCTCCTTATCTTCCTCTTCCACCTGTGGAGTTTCCATCTGTGGCGTCTCATCCTGAGAATGAGCAGCAGTGTGTTGCCGCTTCCGCGCATTATGCCGCGACTCCAGCCGGTTCCACTCATCGCGCACGTGCCGGCGGCCCTCCTCAAACGTATCATCCACCGCGCGCTCCAGCGTCTGGTTAAACTTAAACGGCATCAGCGACACCGCCGCGCTAATCAGCGACAGCACCGTCAGCACAAACGCCAGCTTGTGCCCCAGCCCGATGCCAATGATCTTAAACCCCTCGCCCAGGTCATTATCCGGCGCAATCCCAGGCTCGTGATGCAGCTGGATCTCATAATAGTGGTTCGTCACCACATAGAAGCCGATGCACACCGCGATGCAAGCCATCGCCGCCAGCGCCCACCAGCGATTTTTCAAACAGTTAAACCCGATCGCCGCAAAGCACGTGATGAATGGCACCAGCGCAAACAGCACGTCCTTCACCGACGACATCTGAGTGATATGCCCTGCCGTGAACACCAGCCCAGTCACGCTGCCATGAAACGACACGTTATAAAACGGCAGAAACACATAGCAGATCAGCGCCAGCACCAGCAGTATATTGGTTATTGGTTTCATTTGGTCAATGTCAATCCTTATAGCGCAGCCTTACCGCTTAGGCCGCACGTTACAAATTGCGAATTTACTAAAACTTACGCAATCTTGCCCACAATGAAACCCATTTTTACACTAATTCACACTATTTTTCACTTCACAGGCGGCCACTCGTCAATTCGTCGCCGTCGACAGCACCTGCTCACAAAACCGCGCGTCGCTGTTCAGCCGCTCCAGCGCCTGCTTCGACGCCCCCTGGTGCGACTCCTTCTTGCTATAGCCCGTCGCATCCGCCGCAAACAGCCCCCCCAGGATCACCGCCGTGCGGAACACCGGATTGTTATCCTTATCGTTATACGTGTCCACCAGCTCAAACTCAATCGTCACCCTGTACTTCTGCGTCCACTCGATCAGCCGCGACTTGAAGTTCTGCTCCGTCTTCACCAGGTCGTTCAGGTCAAAGTGCGCCTTGATCAGTCGGTTGATAATGAACTTGCGGCACCGCTTGTAGCCCTGATCCAGATACACCGCCCCCACCAGTGCCTCCAGCGCGTTGCCGCTGATGTAGCTGTTGTGCGACGCCGTGTGCGTCATCGCCCTGACGTGCGTGTCCAGATGCAGCGCGTTGCCAATGCGGTTCAGGCTCTCGCGCTGCACAATCTTGGCACGCGTCGACGTCAGGAACCCCTCGTGCTTGTCCGGATACGTCCTGTACAGATAGTCGCCCACCACCGTGTCCAGCACCGCGTCGCCCAGAAACTCCAGACGCTCGTTGTTCACCCAGCGCCCGTCATCCCCCTTCACCGGCTTCGACCGGTGCACCATCGCCAGCTCATACAGCGAGATGTCCGTCGGATAATAGCCCGTGATACGGTGTATAAAAACATAAAGCTCCTTATCCTTGACGAAAAGGAGCTTTATCAGTGATATGGCATTGCTGCACAGCATCAGGCGTCAATTCATGTCTTCAGATCACTTCTGAAACTTCTTGACAATAATGCTGGCGTTGTGTCCACCGAACCCAAAGGTGTTCGACAAGGCAACATTCACAGTGCGCTTCTCTGCCTTGTTGAACGTGAAGTTCAAGTTATAGTCTATTTTCTCGTCGTTGTCACCCTCGGCATGGTTGATCGTGGGAGGCACCACATCGTCACGGCACGCCAGCAGGCAGAACACCGCCTCCATCGCACCAGTGGCACCCAGCATGTGACCCGTCATCGACTTCGTGCTGCTGATGTTGAGCTCAAATGCATGGTCGCCGAACACGTCCTTCACCGCCTGCACCTCACTCAAGTCACCCACCGGCGTCGATGTGCCATGAGCGTTCACATAATCCACGTCCTCGGCCTTGATGCCTGCATCCTGCAGCGCACGCTCCATCACCAGCTTCGCGCCCAACCCCTCAGGGTGGCTCGCCGTGATGTGGAAGGCGTCACCGCTCATGCCGCCACCGATCACCTCGCCGTAGATCTTCGCCCCACGGGCCAGCGCGTGCTCCAGCTCTTCAAACACCAGACACACAGCACCCTCGCCCATCACAAAGCCGTCGCGCGAACCGCTGAACGGACGCGAAGCGCCCTCAGCATCGTCGTTGCGAGTCGAGATCGCCTTCATCGAGTTGAAGCCGCCAACACCCGCCGGAAATATCGGAGCCTCGCTGCCACCGGTCACGATGGCGTCGGCCTTGCCCAAGCGGATATAGTTGAACGCGTCAATCAGCGCGTTGGTCGACGTCGCACAAGCCGACACAACTCCGAAGTTGGGACCACGGAAGCCGTACTTGATCGAAATCTGACCCGCTGCGATGTCGGCAATCATCGTCGGAATAAAAAATGGACTATACATCGGACCGCGATCCTCGTGCTTGGCATAGTCGCCAGCCTGCTCCTCAAACGTGTGCAGGCCGCCAATGCCCGACGCAAAGATCACACCCACCTCGTTGCGGTCGATCGACTCGTCCAGCAGCTGAGCATCCTCCACAGCCTGCTTGGCTGCCGCCAACGCATACTGCGTGTACAGGTCCGTGCGCTTGAAGTCCTTCAACTCGCGACGGTCCGACGGATCGCTCACATAGTTCGCCGGATCAAAACCCTTCACCTCACAGGCAAACTTGGTCTTGAACAACGTGGTATCAAAATGAGTAATAGGCCCAGCTCCACTCACACCCTTCAGGGCGTTCGACCAAGTGGTCTCAACGTCCAAGCCTAAGGGAGTGATGGCACCAAGACCCGTTACCACTACTCTCTTTAATTCCATATTGAGAATAGGATTTTTCTAAACGAAAAAATTCCCGATTACTCGGCTGCCTTCGCCTCCTCGATGAACTTGATGGCGTCGCCTACCGTTTGAATGTTCTCCGACTGATCATCGGGAACCTTGATGTCAAACTGCTTCTCAAACTCCATGATCAGCTCCACAGTGTCCAGGCTGTCAGCACCCAGATCCTGACCGAACGAAGCCTCGGGAGTTACCTCCGACTCACTTACACCAAGCTTGTCAACGATAATTTGTTTTACTCTTTCTGCAATTTCAGACATAGTCGTAAATTTTTAAGTTATTGTTAAAAATGAGTTATTTGCATTTTTTGCGACTGCAAAGGAAATAATAAATCTTTAAAAAATAAAGAAAAAAATCCCTAAATTCAGCCTCATTGCGTTTTTTTAGACCTTAGCGAATAGAAAACGAATGTTTTTGCCCATTTTTGCGCATTTTTAACTAGATTAAACCGTTAAAAAATGTAATTTTTGTGTTAAAATTCCACATCATTCGCTCTCCGCTTCATTTGCCCCTGCACTCAGCAATCACTATCATTCAGGTCAATGCGCATCCCCTCGCTCGCCAGCCGTGTCGCCGCAAACACCGTCCGCGCCTCGTCCAGCAGCGGCTGCTCGTCGGTATACCGCTTGGAATAATGCCCCAATATCAGCTGCTTTACGCCCGCCTCGCTCGCCACAGTCGCCGCCTCCAGCGCCGTGCTGTGATAGCGCTTGTGCGCCTTCACCCGCAGGCTGTCGTCGTAGGTCGCCTCGTGATACAGCCACTCCACGCCGGCCACCGCCTTCACCACGCGCTTCGAGTAGCGCGTGTCGCTGCAATAGGCATAGCTGTGCGACGCGTCGGCCGCCGTCGTCAGACGCTCGTTAGCCACCACCTCGCCGCTGGGCGACACCCAGTCCAGCCCCTGGCGCAGCGAGTTCATCGCATAGTGCGGCACGCCCAGCTCCCTCACCGCGCTGCTGTTGATGTGGCGCAGCTTCGGCTTCTCGTCAAACCTGAACCCCACCGCCGGCACACGGTGCAGCAGCGGGAACGACGTCACCCTGATGGCATCGTCCTCATAGATCACCCGCTTGCGCGTGTCGATCACGTCAAACTCCAGCGTATAAGGCCGCTCCGGACAGAAGTAGTCCATCATCCGCCCAAACTGCTCAGCCCCCTCGGCAAACGTGTGCACCGTCACCGTGCCGCTGCACTTCAGCAGCGCCATCGTGCTCAGCAGCCCCGGCAGACCGAAGCAATGGTCGCCATGCAGGTGACTCAGAAAGATGTGCCGCAGCCGCGAGAACTTGAGCCTCGCCCGACGCATCTCCAGCTGAGCGCCCTCGCCACAGTCGATCATCATCAACTGGTCGCGCACGTTCAGCACCTGGCACGACGGATTGTGGCGCAGCGTACACGTCGCCGAGCCACACCCCAATATGTTCAGTTCAAAGCGCGTCATCCGCCACTCTCCTTTTCCAGTCCGCCCGTTGTCGCGCGACGTCAGATCGACAGCCGCTTCAGCGTCTCCAGCAGGTTGCGGTCAATCGGCTTCTCGTTGCGGATCGCCTTCGAGAACGGCACATACACGATCTGCTCGTCATCGTCGCCGATCATGATGTTGCGCTGACCCTCGAGCAGGGCATCCACCGCCGCAGCACCCATGCGCGACGCCAGGATGCGGTCCTGTGCCGTCGGACTGCCGCCACGCTGCAGGTGGCCCAGGATGGTCACACGCACGTCATACTGCGGATACTCCTTGCGCACGCGCTCGGCCAATCCCATCGCCCCGCCGGTCACCGGACTCTCGGCCACCAGCACGATCGACGAATTCTTGCTCTTGCGGAAGCCGTTCTTAATCAGCTCCGACAACTGGTCCACCTCGGTCGAAATCTCAGGAATGATCGCCGCCTCGGCACCGCTCGCGATAGCTCCGTTCAGCGCCAGGAAACCCGCGTCGCGGCCCATCACCTCGATAAAGAACAGCCGCTCGTGGCTCGTCGCCGTGTCGCGGATGCGGTCCACACACCACATGATGGTGTTCAGCGCCGTGTCATAGCCGATGGTGTGGTCCGTGCCATACAGGTCGTTGTCGATCGTCCCAGGCAGACCCACGATCGGGAAATCAAACTCGCTCGCAAACTGACGCGCACCGCTCAGCGAACCGTCGCCGCCGATCACCACCAGCGCATCGATCTGCTGCTGACGGATAGTGTCGTAAGCCTGCTGACGCCCCTCCGGAGTCATAAACTCCTTGCAACGCGCCGTCTTCAAGATCGTGCCGCCATGATGTATGATGTTCGACACATTCTGCGTCTTGAAGTCCACAATCTCGTTAGTGATCAGGCCCTTATAGCCACGATAGATACCCTTTACCTTAAATCCGCTATAGATCGCCGATCGGGTCACCGCACGGATCGCCGCATTCATGCCCGGCGCGTCACCGCCCGACGTCAAGATTCCGATAGTCTTAATTGCTGGCATATATCTCTGCTTATCGTTTTAAATAAATATTGCTTATCGGCCGCAAATTTACACAAATTCGCACACATTCCCAAATAAAAATGCCAGCCGCCCGCTCCCCCACCTTATATATATAAGCCACACGCCAGGGCCGGCACACTCTGTGTGTGTCCCGACTCTGGCGTGAGCCTCACGCTCGGGCCGCCGCCCTGGGGAGCTCAGTCAGCCCGCGCCCCCCAGTGGCCACCCGCTAGCGTTTTCAGTGTGTCTCAATAGCGCACCTTCTTCGACAGCTGCGTGCCGTCGCTGTAGGTGCGTACCACGATGTACATCGTGCCGTGCTCAGGCTCGCTGATGCTGCGGCCGCTCAGGTCATAATAGGCCTCGCCCGTCAGCGTCGCGCCAGCCGTCGGCAGCTCGTTCAAGCCCGTGGTCGTGTTGAAGTTCAGCGGCCAATAAGCCTTATAGCCATCGCACTCAGCCACCAGCACCATCGTGCCATAATACGCGTCGTGCAGATAGCCGCGCTTGTTCTCGCTGTCCCACACGAACAGGCCGTCCGAGTCGCCCTCGCTTGTCCAGGTGACCCATTCTTCGTCCTCGTCGCCACCCAGATTGAACCACGTCGTCACGTTGTCATACGTGTCGCCCTCACGCAGCACAACCGCCACGGCAAACGCCGTCGCACACGCATTGTCCTCCATGCCGGCGATAACGGGGAACGTGTACTCGTCGCCATACGTCCACTGGCCGCTAGGCAGCTCGGTGGTCGCAGCCAGCTCGCGCACGGTGCTAGCGGTGCCGATCACGCCCGCGTCGGCCAGTGTGCCCCAGTCCGTAGCGTAATACGTGTCAACGGCCTCGTTGCCGTCAGCCACGCTCCATGCCGCCGAGTTGCCGACCAGATGACCGCACGTCGATGCGTCATCGCTCTCAACCATCGCCACGCTATAGCAGTGAGCCATCGTCGTGGGATAATTGCCGCTGTAGGCATAGCCCACCAGACCGCCGGCGCACGAGCCAGCCTTCACATTGCCGCGGTTATAGCAGTTGACGTACTTGCTGTGCGTCTGGCCGCCCAATCCGCCGGCATTAGCCGTCTCGGCCGTAATGTTGCCCGCGTTGAAGCAGCGCTCCACGGTGGTCGTGTTCGCCGCCGTGCCGCTGATGCCGCCCGCGTTGCTGCCCTTGGCGGTAACGGCGCCAGCATTCCAGCTGTCGGTCACCGTCACGTCGTGCAGCGGCAGGTTCACCAGTCCGGCCACATTGTCCTTGCCCGTCACCGCGCCGCGGTTATAGCAATGGCTGATGTTGGTGTAGGCCGGACAGTTGCCCAGACCGGCCACATTGTCAACGCCCTCGGCGCTCACGTCGCCACTGTTATAGCAGTTGCGCACCGTGATCACCGGCGTCTCGGTCGTGCTGATGATGGGATAGCCCCACAGGCCGCCCACATAGCCCTTAGTGCTCGCGCTGGTCACAGCAGCGCCGTTGCTGCAGTTGGTGATCACGCTCTGCGGCGTCAGTATGCCGAACAAGCCGCCCGTGCCGTTGGTCGTACCCGACAGCGCCGTCACCGGACCCGCATTCAAGCACGAGTCAGCCACGATCGGAGCGCAGCTGGTCGCACTCGCCGCAGTCGCACCCAGCAGGCCGCCCACCGACGATGCGCCGGTCACACTGCCCGCATTGTTGCAGTCGATAAACGTCACCGTGTTGGTGCCCGACACCATGCCCTGGAAGCCGCCGATGTACGCGCCCTTCTCGGTCGTGATCGTACCGCTGTTCAGGCAGTGCTTATAGATCGGACCCTTGCCCGTACCCACGAAGCCGCCGGCATAGTCGCTGTTGCCCGGGATGCTGATCGTGCCCCAGTTGCCGCAATACAGGAACGTCACGCCCGCGTCACACGTGCCGGCAAAGCCGCCCACGCTGCCGCGCGTACTGCTCACCGATCCATAGTTCACGCAGTGGTCAAACACCGCGCTCGCATACGCATAGCCGGCAAAGCCGCCCACCCTGTGGATGGTGCCCTCCATGTTGATCCGGTTCACGCAGTTGATCGCCGTGCCATACATCTTGCCAAACCAGCCGCCGCACGTCGTCTTCGCAGTCGTCATCGTGCCCTCAAGCGTCAGATCGCTAACCGTCGCGCCCGCGCCGAGTATAAAGATCGCGCCCTGATAGGTGCCCGTCGCCGTATAGTTGATGCCGCTCACCGTCGCATTGTTACCCAGCAGGTGACCGTTAAACGACGTCGTGCCATCGTATGCAAACGGCACAAACGTGGTGTCCGCAAAGTTGATGTCGTTCATGATCTTCACATACTGGTCAGCAAACGTGTTGCCCGTCTTCACCATATAGTGTGCAAACGCATCCCACGTCGCCGGATCATGGATCTGGAACGGATCCTCCTCGGTGCCGCTGCCTGCCAACGGATTTTCGTCAACAGCCACCAGCGCAAACTTGGTGCTAAACGAGCCCCGCGTCACGCACAGCGTGTCATTCAGCAGGTCGCTCGTCACCGTCGGCACCTTCAGCGTCTTGCCGTCGATGCTGAACTGCGTCCCGTTCGTCAGCGACCACTGGCCGTCACTCAGCGTGCCGTCAGCCGTCAGCGTCTTCACGGTCTCGTTGTTCTGCAGACTCAGCACCACCTGTGCAGCCTCCTTCACCATATCCGCGTCGGCAAAGATCTTCAGCACCGGATACTGACCGGCCGCGCACGACCACACCTCCGCGTCAAAGCCCGTCGGCAGCGTACCCGACGTCAGCTCAGCCGTGTTCATGCTCTTCACGCCCGTGATCGCACTGTTGGCCGATGCCTGCAGACCCGTCACCTGACGGTCATAGTACACGTTCTCCACCGTGCCGTTCGTCGGCGATCCATAGCCGCCGATCGCGCCCGTGTAGGCCGGAGCCTGGGTGAACACCGTGCCATAGTCCAGACTGGTGTACGTGTCGTTGTGGCCGATGTACAGATACTGGCTCGCCGACGACGTGTTGCTGTTATACGCGCCAAACATACCGCCGGCATAGCCGCCCGTGGCCTCGATGTGACCCGCATTCACCACATTCTTGAAGATCGAGCCCAGCGTGAAGCCCGTGATGCCACCGGCATACTTGAAGGTCGTCGCCTTGCTCTGCAGCGTG
>Ga0181612_156324_pt1 | contig 29287 bp, 11 predicted proteins | sample HoacroProtozoa21_FD_119630 | JGI IMG/M metagenome (GOLD analysis project Ga0181612, IMG submission 119630) | Hoatzin crop microbial communities from Cojedes, Venezuel. Combined Assembly of Gp0051906, Gp0051904, Gp0051908 | reverse complement strand
TGCTAGCTGGTTCCAGCCGAGCCCCGGCTTGGCAGCAGGGAGCAATAGCAGGGAGCAGTCGCCACAGAGCAGCAGATTCCATGAAGGGCAGGCACTTCCAAGCTCACAGCCTACAAAGCACAGTGTCACTACCTCAGCGTATGCATTAGCCCCAAACTTCTCGTGCCCCGCAACGTCTTCCCCTGCTACGCGCCAGCTGCAGCGCTGCTGCCGTATAATCACCCGGTAGAGTCAGTGAGAACCCAGACTGGTCCTGGCCAGAGAGAGCAGAGCCACCACACCACCCCTCGCTACCTGCTGCTAGGGAAACCCCCTCCCACAGTCTGAGCCTCTGCTTGCAGTTCCTTTGCTTTCAGTCACTTCCTTCGCAGCTTACCGCTTTGGATGCTAGCAACGCTGTAGAAGCTGATCTGGGTTCCATTAAACTACCCAGCTTGGTACCAGGGCAATCCTAAAGGCACCAGTAAAAGCTGTAAAATGGCCTGTGTTTAGTGTCAAGTTCATACGTAAGCATACTATGCTATATCCTGACATTACCCAATTAGCCTTCGTATAATGTCACATCTCATCTGTGAAAATAAAGAGTCTCTACCCTCTACATTTTGTAGTAATTTATAGGCTCAGACGGTCAGGGAATATGACAAGGGAAGCTCTTTTGCAATAACACATTTTCTTTTGTCCCAAGACCACAATTTCAAAATTCTGGAGTTGCAACAGTTTTTATGAAGGTTAAAGGAATCTGAACTTCATGAGAAACTGCATCACGATTGAGGATGGCTCTTCTAAACTTCAGTCATTTTTACCTTTAAAAATCAATAAAAAATTCTTTACAGGATTTCTACTTTAAAATATTTTCTTTTATTTTCTTGACTTTTTAGACATGCCTTGAAAAGCTTTCACAACAGCTTAAATGCTAAAGAATTGCTCCAACTTCCTTACTATTTTGTACACAATAACTTAAAACCTAATTAATCAAAAAATGCAAGCTAAGTGTATTATGTCTGACTATAAAGCACATTAACTTGGTATTCATTGACTATATTTAATCTGTTGCTTGAGAGGTTCCGTAGCAGCCCTAGACTCGTCTTTAAAAAGAAATGGCAATTTCTAGGATTCACATTCTATCATAGCTCAAAGTAGGTTCTCTGAATAAATGGGAGATGGAAATCAGTGAGATATATTAGCACCAGTATATATTTTTCATTTCCCTCTGTCTCTGCTTCCAAAAGAATATTGGTGATGAATTTGCAAATGGTTCTGGATTATGACAGAGTTTTTTACCCTTCATTATTTATCCCCCCACTGAACACCTCTATTAGATATTACAGTGACAAATGCATGAATAAAAGGCAAAGACAATATTTTAGCACTGCGGTGTAAATCTCCTTTTACGCATTATTAATTTAAAGAAATCCATTATACCATACAGCTCTGAGGGGAAGACAAGGTTACATTAGAACTGTTATAGGCAGCTGGGGGTCAGCTGAAGACAGAGCCCCACTGCCATCACCCTGCGACGCTCCGGCTGCCACGCACCTTTCTGGGGAATCTGCGTTTCTTTCATACGCTTCTCTTAATTTATTTCTTTGCTTTTGTTTAACCCGGGCAAGAGGTGGCTCACAGCCTAGACCAGCTCCGCCTATCTCAGACTGGACACAGCATGGGCAGAAAGATGCTCAGTGTGCCCCAAACACGGATTATTCTCCAAGTCCCACAGAGGAGCATGGAAGGAACTACATATCAGGGGTGAGAGAAGAATAAACACTCTTCTGCTAACTCGGCACCTTCAGCCATCTGCTGGAATTGCAAAGAGAAGTGTGTATGGTGATGGGAGAGGAAGGATAGAGAAATGAGCACCTGCTGAAGAAAGGTTCTTCTGTTGTGGACCCTAAATTCATCATGACTGGGACTTGCATCCCGCAGGCCACCCACAAGCTATTAAGGCAGCAAAAACGGTGATCGCACTCTATCTAGGCTCCCTTTTTGTAAAGCCTTACATGTATGCGTTCTCCAAAAGCCTTTGAAACAAACAACAAAAATTGTTCCTTCTCCCCTCTTTCCCTTTTTCTTTTCCCAAAGACAGGGCTTAAATCTTGGGCAATATCCTATAACACAGAGCCAAGCAAGGCTTTGCAAAGAATCTCCCTCTCCGCCCCTCCAACAGAGTAAGAAGGGGAGGAAATGCTGCTCCTATCAAGAGGAAGGAAATAGGAAAACAGATGGAAAGCACTCAGAATTGGAACAAGTGCGTTTTAAACAATACAACAGGTCCCTTTTACTCCAAAATAACAGAACACTTCTGTGGAAATCTATATACAATCATGCCATCGACAACAAAGATAACAGGGAAATAATTCTGTGAACCTGAACTGAGAGTACTTTTTGTGAGAGACGCTAATCACCAGACACAATCTCCATATAGCTCCCATCATGCAAACCCAAGCCTTTGATTTCACCTTCTTTTTTTTAAAATCTTGCAACAAAAGACTTAGGACTAAAATATCCATCGCTTACACCTACCAGTGGCTTAAAAAATATCCACCCATTTGCAAGCATTTATCACCAGTTCGTTTCTTATGCTGCAACTGACTGAACTATTTTCAGTTCATCTACTCAACAAAACCACTCTTGTTCCGTGCTTTTTCGCTGACAGTCTTCTAAGAGTTAATATGTTGCTCTGCTTCAGGTCAATCCTTCAAACGTTTACCGATCACAAAGATTTCACTGGGATTCTCTCTCCACGTGCTTACAGGAAAGCGCGAGCCCCTCAACAGATACAAAGGACGAGCAGTACCGGAATGGACACAGAACTGGAACACCTAAATATGAGAGCTTTCTGTTATTTTCTGCATCACTGTGGGCTTAGGCACTTGAGACTCTGTATTTGAAAATGTAGGGTTTAAACATACAGCCATTTAAGCATTACGACAATACAGATTAAGCACCTACTCCTGTTCGCACTGACAAAAATGTTAATCTCCCAGTTTTAAAGGGATTAGCAACCAACTCATAAACCGAAAGGTTCTCGCACTTCAGGCCTTTGTCCTTCAAGAGAGGAACACTTCATCACAGTATTTGCACCACGTGTTGTCACCTGGGCCCTGCTTCTGTTTCTCTACCTGGTGCTTCTTACAACGTGCCAGGGTGTTCTGCCAAGGATCTGCATCATAAAGTCAGGCTTTCTAATGCCAGCAATAAAAGGGACTACAGAAGGGCCAATACAGTTGGTGAAAAGCAGACCCCAGAACAGTGGAAATTTTGTTCTGAAAGGTCAGATAAGGTTTGCATGGTAATTTGTGAAATTCTTTGATTCTATGCACAGAACATACTGAATATACCCCATCTGAGTATACAATAGTTCTGCTTCTGCTCCTGATGACACAGCTTAGAGTCAAAAGAATCCAAATAAACACAAAGGAGGAGGAAAAAGATCAAATACTTCGCTTTTCAAAAGCCTGGTAAAGGCTAAATTCTGTCTTGATCTACTTGTTCACTCGGCACTGTTGGTAACTTCTCCTAGTCATCAATGTTTAAAATAAATTTTGGGGAATAGTTAGAGTCGGAAGTTTTTTAGCTCATACATTATGAAGTACAAAAAAATCCATCCCTTCATCGCTGAAAGGACATTGGGAAATAAATGCTTATCAAACACACTGTTTTACAATTTCAGGACTGATTTTTAATGTCCCAGCATTTGCTACCGCATTGGAAACATCAAAAAGGAAATGTCTGTGTAGAATGCAGGTACTTACAGCTTTCCAAAAAATTTGGTTTTTTTAGGATGCTTAATATTGGAAACTTAAGCTCACTAGTTCTCTTTCAAAATGTAGACTATGGTTCATTGATCTCTCTCCTTCTGAACTGAGGATCTCAGTCAAAGGGGTTGAAAATAAGATACTTTATAGTAATTTTAAACCCCTGATTTGTTTGCCCTCCCCCATGCTCCCTATACCTTCACAATAAATCCTTTGAAAAACTAGAAATGCTTTAGTGAAAAGACTGATGGGAAACGTTAAGAAATATCATGCAAGCAACATCAAGTTATCTCTGTTATTTTAGGCAAAACATATTTCCTGCTTTTTCCCCTTCAGACTTACTTAAAGTCTGCTGTAGCGCTCAGGCTTCAGACTGTTCTGTCAATCAGCGGTTGGAAAGGTGACTCACGTTGGGGCTTCACCAGTGTACAAACCTCCCGCTGTAGCAGCACCTTCACCTGTACAAAGCCCTGGTGTCGGCACAGCGACCACAGCCAGCAGCTCCAGCGCGAGCTCCAGCTTACGTCGGCGCGGCAGAGGAAGGGCTGTGGAAGTAACTTGCGTGACTTTCTTGTTTCTGGGACAGGGGATTCCTTGTATGAAGACTTTCCCTCTATAGGGACTTCAGATTTTAGAACATTAACATTTTATAAAACACAGCACCTGAAAGCCCACCGTGTCACTCTCCACGTCACAAGCATCTGAAAAACTGCCACGGGAACTACTGCAATATACTAAAATTTATGTAAAAATCACAGAAATACTTCCATAACCCCTCAATGAATTTGATGAAAAGGGTCATTATTGCATCTCAGTGATCCTGTCCTAATAAAAAAGAAATTAGTCTGTTTAATAACAGTGCATAATTAAGACTGTAGAATAAAGCAGTGGTAATCTGTCAGTGATTAGAAGGTCAATGGGTCAACTTAGGAACAACTGAGTTGCTTCACCTGAGGGTGCCCACTTCTGTAACCCAAGAAAGCCCCTCCTTTGTCTCCGTTATCTCACCACCAGTACATTATCAAAATAAAGCTGTAACTTATCAGTCACGAGGGAGACACAGCCAGGTAACTACAGTGTCTATCAACAGAACTTGGAATTCTCACGGTTTGTTGGAAATGTTTTTAAAAAACAAGACTTATTTTTCCAAATGCAAACACTTTCCCCATTTTTTTCAAGAAGACAAATTACACTTTCATCACAAGCTTATTATGGAATTACAGCACTTCTGCAGAAATATTTTTTTATCGTAGTCATCTCAAACGGGCTAGTTTTTGGCGACATTGTCAGCTGTAACCAGGGAGGAAAATTCAGAACGATGAACTGCAGGCTCATGAGATTTTCCAGGTGTCCTGCACTTACTCGCATATACATTTTAGGGGCCAGGTTTTGTCCTCAAACGCCTCCACCTAGCCCCAGTTCAAAGTACAACTTGTGTGTAGTAATATCATTTATACAGGCTACAACTAAGATTAAGACCATCTTGTGCTAGATGCCACAGAGACAAAAACTACGTTAAGATCTGAGCCCAAAAACCTTCAGACCCGAACGCAGAGAAAAACACAGAATTTTTATCCCAGTGGTACAGATGAGAAACTAAACCCTAGAGACAGGAAGTGATTTGGCCAAGGTGATAGAGTGAGGGGTAGGAAACTACTTTTGCTTTTACTAAATCCTGTTTTAAAGCCTTTGCTGTAAAACCATCTTTCCTTTTCACTGTTGGGGCTCGCGCTGGGCTGCATAAATAGCTGAGCCCTGTCGCCAGGGATCTCTGTGGTAGGTGCTCAGGCCATCTTTAATGGGCACAGAAACCGGTCCTTGTCCTGACTCAGACAGTGCTCTGCCACAGAAGAGGAACGATGCTGCCACGTGCCGAGCACATGTCCTGCAAGCATCCCATCCAGGCGGCGAGTTCAACAAAGTTCCCCTTCTCTCAGCACTAAGCTTTAAAGTTGCTTAAAGATTACGGGTACCATCTTGGCAAGCGATTGCACTAACAATGTGTTTAATATGTGGCCTAGTGTGACATGATATTCCTGTGTTCCTTTTGAAAATTTAATTCACAAGTAGACAACAAAGAACATCTCTGATCTTTCAAAAGGCTTAAAGTTCACTCTGAACCTATACAAATGCAAATTATTTTTATTATTTTAATGTAAAATAATAATGTAAAATAAAAAATAACGTCATTTATTCAATTTATTTCTAACACAGATTAAAGGAGGCTAAAAATATTAGCAATAATTTTCAGTGGACATACATGCACACACACAGAGAATCAGGTAAAGCCGCTCTGTTTCATAAGATCAGGTTCCATTCAGAGTCAAGGGACAGAAAAGCTCACTGAATTTGAATTGATAATAACATTGTGACTTGAGCTCCAAGGAATTCCCTCCCCCACCCCTTTTTTTTTGCTTAAAATAATTAAATTGGATGAGGCAAGATACCTGATCAGTTAACTTTTCCATTCCTCCATTTCCAATGAAATTAAATCTAGCAACAAGTTTTTGCAAAAGATTGTGTTCTGTGCCAGTGGGTCAGTGGCCAATTTAACCGTAACAAGTAATAGTCTAGTCTTTCAAAGTTTCAACTATTTTTTTCAAGGGAAAAAAAGAATCTGAGTTCTGGAAGACAGTCTGGATTTCCTCTGCATTTTCACACTGCCAAGTCACTAGCACGCTCTCCCTCTGGCTGCCTAACACATCTCCCTGGTGAACACGTGCAAATTGCAGCCTCAGACACCACTGCAGCGAGGTCACCGACGCTGACTACAGGCATATTTGCTGGGAAGTTCTGTAATTTCTTAACAGCACAAAAGTCGGGTAACATCCAGATACAGTGCAGCTTTCTTGGCTTTGCTGTTTGCGTTCTGCAACTTAAATGGCTCTGGTTGCTGAGGAGTTAAAATATTTCAGTTCTGAGTTAAGGAACAGTAAAAGTTCTAGTCCAGAGACACTTTTTTCCTCCTTCCCGATGGTGGTTGGCTTCCCCTGCACCTCTTTTGTTTTGAGAATTTTGGAATATGCAGACTTGTGTAATGCAGAGATTGCTTCCAATTTAATTTAGTTGTTTTGTCTTTTATCATAATGGAAATGAGCACAGGATCCTTCTTGGGCTTTTTGCCATATAAAAGGATGCAGACTTTACTCTTTTGGTTCCTCAGAATAATGAGGGAGGGAGAGCAGGGGGAGAAGGATTAAATAAGATGTTAACTGAAGGTAACACAGCAACTTCTGCACGGCTAGCAAGACCCAAAAATCTACGCTCGGACTCTGCGAGTTAACATTTGCCCAAGCATCATGCATAATCTGCTAGATGACCCCCCCCAAGAACCTAGAAGAGCCCTTGCTCCATTTCATGGAGAAGAGCATGCCAAAGAGTGACCCGATGAGTAGGTCATCAGCTTCTCGATCTGAAATCCACTGTGGATTCAAATGGGTAGAGATTATATTCATGATAAACTTAGCCCCTAACTATGCTAACAGATTGCGTTTTCTCCGAACACGTTTGATTTTTTAAGTACCTGCTAAATGGCTGGAGTAATCGCACGCAGTTCGCTGGTTTCTCAGAGAGTTCATTGCACCTTTTGCTGTCAGGGTTTCTCCCTACAGCTCCTGGCAGAAGCGCTATCGCGTACGACGCCACGCGAGCGGGCCGTCAGGAACTACCTGCAGGAACTGGGGGCTGGTCGCTGCAGACACTAGTGCAGAACAGTGCCCCAGCTGGACAGCCAACCTTTTTAAACAAGAGAATAACAAATAACGACTGTTGTCTTTGCACAGAATAAATATTTGAACTAATAACCATTCAGGAGAAATATGTGAAGCTTTCAGGATTTACAAACGTTTTTCCAAATTCCTGGCATTCAGCCAAGCACTTGACAGAATATTATGCTACAAAGCACAACTCAAACTACAGGTGCAGAAAAAGACAACTATTTTTGTTTTTTTCATTTCAGGTACACTCCAGTACTAACACTCCTAATAATTTTTCGGACAGCACTGTTTCCAGGACGGATGGAGGTCACAAATCTGTGTGAAATGGTACAATAGACAGTAGGGCACCTGGCTTAGGTGGCAAAGGCACTTCTGCCTGTGAGAAGGGACTTGGACTTCATCAAATTCACAGAAGACAACTAGCCATCCTCCTATTTAGCTGGATGAAAAGTTCCAAGAAATTTCACACTGAAGGGATAAAAGGATGAAGCAAATACTGAGCAGATGTATGACTACTTGTGACTAGTAAGCCTGCTTCTACTCTTAACACACACGAGGCAGATTCATGAATTCTGGCACCAACTGCAAAGGATTACGAACCCAACAAGAAGGTTTTATCCTGCTGGACAAAATGTGTGTCAGGATCAAATCACCTACCCTCATTCTTACAAGTGAATAAAAAATCTCTTAGGCAATATTACTGGACTGATTTCCACTGTAGTGCTTTGTCTTGCCTTTAATTCTCTACGTTTCACAGGAAACTAACCGATATTTCTTTTGGAAAAGATTAATAGGTACAGGAACTTTAAGACGCACAACATCCTTTGCAGCTCGTGAAAGGAATGCAGTTGAATTGTTAATAGCAACGATGTTCAGAGAAGACCAGGCAGACAACTTCATCATCTGGGCAGTCTGGAGTGTTCCCACAATGACGACAGGATACTGGGGACGTCACATTCAATCTGCAGTCACATCTCCAGTCACCCCTTCACCGTGCATACTGGGTGTAAAAGAAATTAGCACTCTCTGTATGAAGAAACCTCACGGATGGAAACCTGTTTCAGATATGAGGTCAGAAGTAGAAGAGGAAGCTCTGCCCTCTTATTTGATCCTTGGAGGCGCATCCTAATCAGGAAAGCACACACACATCCCCATGGTCTAAGAAATAGCCAGGCATTCTAACTAAGAATTGAGACGTATTTGCAAAACTACAGACACACATGCCCCTTGTTCCACGGAAAGCAATACCCTCTTGATTGGCATTTCGAAAAAGGCTATGTTTCAAGAGAGAACATGCAAATTTTTTTAAAAGAATAACAAAGCACATCTTAATTTTAAAACCACTTCACATTGTCACAAAACCCCTCATTTATTGACCAACAGACTTCTGAGAAAGAAATATTAAGTAAACATGATGCAAATCTATTTTTAGTCATGAATGACTATTTAAAGAAAGCTCAGAATATTAATTCAAGATAAAACAGTACTTTCAATCTTATAACCCATCATTTACACACAAGAAAATAAGGCCACACACACTGACTGCAGTAATTTTGCACACTTAGCAACAGGCTTTAAGTGTTATTAATTGCTGAAACCTGAAGCATAGGCCCTGCTGAGCCCCAAATATTAGCGGCGCACAGAAACTGAAATTTTGCCACTGTCACCCTTTATGCAGAAGAATATGAAAGATGAATATTACTATAGCATATTTTGACAGGGCCAACAGATGGGATTGGGTTTTTTGAAGCTTGAAACTTCTGACTAGATCTTTGAGAAGAACAGTTAGATATCCCATCAGTATTGCCCCTGTGCAGGTGAAACAATGCAACATCTCCATTTTAATCAAGAAATACATGAATGAACCTTGACAAGCAGCAAAGGAAATCCTATGGTGTATATACGGAGTTTCTGTTAACGCTGGCAAGGGGACAATCAGCTATGGCCCTCCACTTCAGTCTCTAAGCTTCTATGTAGAAGCCTGGGACACACAGAAATTAGAGGGACAGATCTTGCCGTGTATTTAGTAATGGAATCAGTTTCAGGAAGCACAACTAAAAAAACCTACATTATTGTCACACTGTCAGGCACTGGAGAGGCAACACATGATGAGATGGCAACAGTACAGGGCTTTAAATACCATCATTTTAATATTTGCATAAACCCAAGACAGACATAGCTCTCCGTGCATCAGTCTGCATGCCTGCATAATGGAAGAATCTAGGTGATTCACCCTTTATGGATGAAATAGGTTATCAGTGCATTATAATCATTACTTTCACAGTATGCCAAATCCCTAAGTATCTGAGAATATATAACACAAAATCAGCACATTCAGAAACTTTTCAAAAGCTATTTCCCAACACATTGTATAAGCCATGTGATCTGATAATCCCTGCTGAACAGAGAGAGCAGATTACATGAAATCATACCATACAATTATATTGAAGTATAACACGCTACAAACATGGCATGAGATACTCATTTGTCAATGTACGAGATAAATTCAAATAGCTCCTCCTCGATCCCCTGGCTGTCTCGTTAGCCACAGTGTTCGCTGATTTGCTGGAAACGCACGCAGAGCGCCAAGTTTCTGATTACACTGCTGAACTGTTCTCTAAACATGATTCAGCAAGACAAAACATGCACCCCTGGAAGGGCAAGAGTGCTTCTGCTACAGGGTTAAAGGGGTGGAGAGGCGAGAGGAAGAAACCCACACACAACACAACACAAACAAAGCCAAACCCTTCTTAGGTATTTGTCCACCTGCTTGGACTGCACAGGACTGTAGCAAAGCAAACAAAATCTCCACGCTATCAGCAGATAGCACAGTTCATGGTTAACTTCAAGTAGCACAGAACACACCTCTTCAGAAATAGCAGCAGCTCAAACAACTTCAGCAAAAAAGAAAACCCACACACCCACGACTTTAGGAAGGGTGGATGTCCCTGGCTTCCAAAACTCAAAAAACCATGTACACGAGATCATTGCTGCTATACGTACAGGTCGGCATGACAACAGGGAGAACCTGAAATACTCTCTAATCCCCATGAAACGGAACTTTTCAAGTGGCTCATTTTCACTACGTTAAGCCCAGAAGCCTCAAAAGATGTCTTTCTGGCCTGTAGATCTGCACTCAAACCAGACTACAAATCTCTGAGGCAGTTATTATCTCTGGTGTTTGCAGCGTCTCTAGCACAGCATTCACGGGTGGGCCTTCAGAGGGGACCAAACCACAAGTGACAGCAGGCACAACAGCAACCGCACTGTATCAGAGAAGGGCACGATGTTGTTACTCCTACTGTTCTTATGTCTTTCACACTTGGAATGAGAATTAAGTCACAAAAATGCTGTTTGAATTAAGATGAAACCCCCATTTTGAAAGCTAGCTTCCGCTCACAGGCTCCCTCCCTCTTCTCTATCTTCACAACACCTCTTACCATTAGACATAGGATACGGACTTACCTGAACCATGGGTCTGAGCTGTAACATCAATTCCCAAGCATCAACACCAGTTTGCCAAGTGGATAAACTGGTGACATCATTACCACTCTTCCAGGGAGTCGGAACACAAGCACCTCTAAAACATTGTATCATCTGAATAAGTGCCTAAATGTGGAACCCAGTGTCCAGAGCCAGACAAATAATCACAACTCAGTAAAAACAAAAACAGAAAACAAAACCCATGAGTCTAGACCTGTGTCTTTCACCAACCACATTAAGTTTACTAAACACATTTCTAAGAACAAGATCCCTGAATCTGTGAATTGAACGTTGCAAATGAGAAAGCTCTGGATAAAATAAAAGAGCATTAAGGAATCCAGAAGAACAAACCTTCAAGAAACAGTCTCCCGACAGTTCAGCTGCTAATTTGTATAGCTTCAGAAGACTGAAGGTAACGGGCTCTTAATTTGAAATTATTCCTATCTCCAGAAGTGCATTTGGTAGCAGTGATAATCACACTAAAGACAGTATTTACAAACAGAACATTCATTAGAGCATGCTAATAACAGTGATATACAGGTATAAATAATTTATCCCTTGGATATTAATTTGGTGGGTCTGACCCTTTGCTGTGGAACATCCACACTGACAAATCTTTCTCCCCACACACAAACCTTTTTTTCAAGCCATCTTTAGTCCCAAATGGAAGACTATAAAATATCTTTATTAAAGTTTGGTCTTAGATTAGCAAGAGGGCAATAGCACTGTGACTCTCAATCTAGTGCACACATTTCCCCCTAATGATAAAGTCAGGGAAAGCAATGTGATGGCTCTTTCTACCGTCCTGATTTATAACTGTCTATGACTATAGGTCAAATGAATGAAAAGCACCTGGGGAGCATGCTGCAGGAACAAGTCCTTAGTGTGACAGCAACCCTAGAGTGCAGAGGAGATAGCTAGTCTGACTCTGTCAGACAAATTAGATAATTAAATGGAAACGGGCTAGATAAATTGCACTTTCTTAATTGGGTTATCAAGAAACAATAGTGACTATGAATGACCTCACTGTCTGTGTAGTCTAACACTTCGCTCTGTAGGAACTAGGAGGGAGTTATTCGTCTAGGCTAGGGTTATTGTTGGCCTAGAATGCTTAAGAACAACTTTCTTTTTTTCTCTCACACCAGAAGCCATTACAGATAAAAATCTAGGTCTGCTGATTCGGAGGTGGGAGTGTACATGGGATGCAAAGAAAAGAAGGATTGCACGAACCTTGCATTAAAAATGAATAGTGCTCTCACCAAAGTTAACTGATGTGCAGCAGATCACTGGTGCTAAAGTCTGGGCTTGCTTACACCCAAAAGTTTGTCATCACTTGAATCGTTCAAACAGAACGGTTGTGTGCTCTGTGCGTGTGTGCTAGAGAGAAACATAATACTGCAGTACTTCTAAAATGCTACAGAGAACACAATGGTCAGAAGGCGAGAGACTGGGAATTAGTTACCCCCCCGTCAGGCCAAAAAAGAACCCATAATTGGGATTTTATGGCTCAAAATCTTTACTGCTCCACAAAGTCATAAGTGTGCATCTCCATGGAAGTCTTCAGGGAGAGGGGAGGACAGGAGAGCGAGGAGGAAAAATTCTTAACCCCTCCATCTGTAAAGCGTCTCTACCCCTCTACCAAGAGCAATGGATATGAAAGAAATTAACAGGTGCAAGACCATGAGATCTCAACCGATCTGTGCTGAGAACAGTTCACGTGTCTCCTGCTGGCAGATCTGTATATTGTGATATAACAGATGTCTAAAGACTTCGGATGTATGGCCAGTATCAGCGAGTTTAACATGCTTGCCCTAGCCCTTCTCACTCACTCTTTGCCCTTAATGATGCGCAACAACTTGGTTCCTGGTGGACCTGCACTGCTAAAGGCTATCAAAAGCCCTAATGCCAAATAAAGGCTCTTCTGTTCTTTCCTTGTAGGACCATGCACCGTATTGGCTTGGTACTTAGAAACTACTTCTGGTTCAGATTTGCATCACTAAGCCTCAGTGCTGTGCAGCTTCCGACTCCTGACCTGTGCTGCGTGTCCTCAGGTGCGCGGCAGCCATCCAGCACAGGCTCGCGCAGCCGCCTGGAACCGTTGACATTCGCCATGGCTGAGGGACCTCGCTCAGACACCTTGCAGAGCCAGGGGCTCCACTTCTCGTCTGGCTGGCTGGGGGAGGCTGGCCGGGGCCTGGGATGAACACCGGCCTCTTGCCCAGGACAGGTACGCGTGGTCTGCGCTGCAGTCCCCCATTATCTCTCCAGCTCCCCGATAACATGAACACTCTTCACTTTCACCAACTACTAAATTTAAACAGGAAAGACTTATTAACAAATCACTAACAAAATTATTAACAATTATTGACAAACAACGCTTCACGTTTGCCTGCATTGCCAGGCAAGGCGGCCACTTATTTTTCTTCCACAATGCTGGGCTGAGAACAGACCTAGGAAAACATTGTTGTAAAATGAGCGTATGTTGCAGCTGAGTCAACCAAATATTTAGATATGTCACTTCTTCAGCAAAAGTGAATTACAGCCACTTCTGACTACACTGCTACAGAACAGAGCCAAAAGCTATTGGAATTCAGTATTTTAAAACATTTTTAATAATGTCAAGATCTTGATATTATCTATTGAGCTATCGTTCCATCATACTGAAGATCCTGCTTAAAAAAAAGAAATCATATCCAGAACTCCTTTGGCGAAAACCACGCTACACATCTCACATGCTTACTATGCATAGCAGAGAATGACCAAGCACAGGGGTGGAAAACAGAACGTGTACTTTAAAAGCACATTTGAAAGAAAGAACAAGCATATGGCTTATGTTCAGAAACCTCTGTTGACTCAACAACCCCAAGGCTACAGGCTGCATTGAAGCCCAAGCTTAACCTGGTGTTAGTGGTCTGTCTGCTCTATTTTGTTAAAATAGCCCCTCTACCTTTCATTGAGTTAATGAATATTATCTTGTTTGTGCTCAGTTATTAACATCCTGAAATTGATTCTAATTCCACACACACTTCCATTTACTTCTGTTCCCTGTTTATAATGCAGAAAGTAGCTGTACCCAAAAAACTAACAACAAAAATGCGTTATAGGATGTTTTGCAGCTTGTTAGCTTAAACTTTAAGCACTCCCTCAAAGACAGTGCTACCTGAAGCTACTTTTACTCAAGGTTCCTATTAAGATACCACATTCTCTATTGTTATTTTTATTCAAAATGACAGGAAACCAAAACCATCAAGTGTAGACCTTCTACTTAAGCCTCCAAGACACCTAATGAAAAACACAACTAGAGGCTGCATCCAAGAATATGTTTAAGATTCTCTAACTATGAAAAGGCTACTGACATTCTTCAGCTAGTAACCCAGCATCGGACACTGGCAAGTCTGGGTATTCTGAGACCCAAACAATAACTTCAAGAAAAAGAAAGGAAGACTCTTCCATTCCTTCTGCACCTTCTGTTCAAAGATCTCAAAGCACTTGGGTAATGTCTACAGCCTCACTAAAGCCGTGAAGTACCGACGTTCTCATTTTTATCAATAAGCAACCTCAGGCACAGAGAAAACAGATCCAAGATAACATCCTATCGCTCCTACACAATGAGTACTTGGGGAAAAAACGAACACAAAGCTGTGTATTGGTTGACCAGTTTAAGGCAGTCACGTGCTTTTTGTGAGCGGTACTGTGCACAGCCCTCGTGTCTTCCTGTGTCCCTGCCCGTTAAATATTAACAGGCTGGCTGAAAACTGAATGCTTTCAGAAAGAAAAGATGGCAAGACTTTCCACCTTGAGAAATATCAGAAATTTACTCCATCAGGTACAAGTTTCCTCACAGCTCCTCAGGATACTGGCTGCCCAGTTGCATCTGCTGCAATGAACGGGCAACTGGAAAACACCCCGATACTGCTTCTCGCACTCCCACGGGCAGAGTAGCCCTCCCTCCCCCTTTTACTTTTCAGGAATTTCTTCTATGAAAAATTGTTCTCATCATTTTTTTGTAAATGGATTTTTCTCTATCAGTGGATGGGATTTCCTCCCACACACATGCACAAAAAAAAGATCAGAAAAGGGCTATATTAAACTAAACATCTCTATAGCATGAAGTTTAACAAGGCAACTCTACATGCATAAATTTTAGCATGGCAAAGTCTTCTAATTTTATCTTGTTAAAATCGGGCATCCAAATAAATCTTTAATTATTTACAAATTTGGTTTTCCTGTAACTGACCATTTGCACTGGATTCATGCAGAGTTATAATTACATTCAATTTCAGCTAAAGTTAGGTCATTTTTCTCCTAAGCTTTTTTAATAAATTAATTAATCCCCACAGCTGCTGCCAGAGAACTAAAATTCGCTTTTGAATTCACTCAGCCCCTTCTAACAGGAATGAAGCCACGAATGTTACCTCAAAAGCAGTATCAGTGATGGATAATTTGCCTTTATGCATTAGGCCAATCTGTATAGGTTCAACATAAAAATACCAGTTACCATTTGGTAGATTTACATGAACCTTCGGCAGTCCTGTTTTACAGTCAAGCAGGGGAGAGTTAATTATTTCTCCAGAATTTATCTTCTGAATGGATATTCACTCGGTATGTTATTCACACTACTTTGCAGTGAACTCTGCACTTTCCTACTCCTCTCCCAGGAAGTCGCAATCGAAGACAAAAGCCTGGAAATGATAGACAAGGGCAGAGGCCACGTCCAACTTTGATATCTTGTTGATAACATATTGTACAATAAGATCAATTTGACAATTTCCATTATGGCTGATAAAATATTTATTGAGCCTTGGAGATGATGTCTGATCCCTGTGCCATTTGTTTTACTAATGGGGGAGATATTTACCAAATCAGTAAAAAGCATTCAAATTTCAGATCCTCATAGCCTCCCCAACATTAGATTTGCAAATTACTGGCTGAAGCCATAAATTACAGCACAGCACAGCCAGACTGATGCCAAGCTGACAAGGTAGGTAGATGGCTTGCGATGACATTGTTTCATAGAAGCATTAATCATAGCGGGAAAGAAAATACTCTCAAATTGGTCCATAAGTCTAAATATTAAGGAATGAGAAGCAGGTTGCCGGGAGATAGCTTTAGCTGCAGCTGGAAAATTAGGAAATGAAAAACCCTTTCTATTATTTAACAAATCATCTTAATAATGTTTTACGCTGTAATGCCAGCAAGCAAACGAAATTCCTATTCTTTCCCATTTGCTCTTTATCCTCATTGCTCTTTAATAGGAATATTAATAATCTGAGGACTGGTGCAGATATAGCCCAAGCTGTATTTTTCTTCTGCCATAGGTTAACTAAAAAAGGATAAAAACTGAAAGAAAATAAAATTTTCATTTCCATGTTTAAACTGTTTGCTTTGTCAGCAACACCAATGGGAGCTATAGCTCCTCTTCTACTATTATGTTCAAGGTCAAGCATACGTTTACTTATGTGCAGGCCAAACTTATTAAAATCCCACAGATCAGATAAACCGCAGAATCCAGCTTACCATGAAATAGAGACAGAGGTCTGCAATCTTAGGAAAAAATATACATGCATCATCGCTGATTAAATACAAGCCCTGCTGAATAATTTAGAGAAAAACACCACCTTACAGGGATGATTATACAATGAACAGCTTAAAATGCTTCCCTACTAATAGCATTGTCAAAACTCAGAACCTTACAGTACATTGGCTAAGGGAGATTCATGGCATGCCATGACTAAAGTAAGTTGAAGGTGACGTATTTGTCTAGCAGACATAATTAAAGGTATAATATTGGTGCTAGAGGTCAGAGTTGTAGAGTCCTAAGGCAAAAGCACTTTGAAAGAAAAAGCTCTGAAATAAGGGAATGAAGAATGACGTTGGTCAAGAGTCTGACACCTCTCTAACTAGAATTGCAAAGGTTTGTCTCAGCAGGCCTGATGCTCACATTTTCCTACCTTTCACCAGCAAAAAAGCAGGTCACCCAGGGTTCAGAAGTCCCAAACGAGCCCAACTGCTCAAGCGCTGTGCCTTCGTAGTTCCCACTGTAACTCATTAATGGCCAGATTTCCAACAGAACTCAACACCCACTGCATACCCGAATCTTCAGAAAACTTCAGCTGTCACTCAGGGTCTAAATGGAATTTGGGCATCACAATGCCCAGCTTTTAGACACACTACTGGTGTTAGACATCTACTCTCCCTTTAGAAATTCATGGGAAAGCTAGACAGGGACAGAACCTTGATATTGAGCAGGGAAGCACTTACATAGTCCCTTACAGTTTGTCACAACACAGTGCTAAGGAATGGGTTTGCCTTAAGGTTTGTCTCTGTCAGAAGCTTAAGCACCATCTCCGTCAGCCGGATTTGTGCGTTCCATCAAAATGAGTGGCAGAAGATGGCCACGGTGGTCTTCTGCTGTGTAACTCCTCTTCCCGTTCCCAAGGGAAGATGTAATTTCCTTTTTTCACTGGGAAAAATGTCTTAATCACTAGGGCCTGCATACTGTCAACCTTTCCTGCTGAAGCAGCTCCTCCTGCAGAAAGCAAGACAAGAAAATGTCTCAATCAGCTAAACTACTGCCTGAGGGTTCAAAGATGCTCTTCCCATTAACAGAATTTGTGCAAGTAAAATAATAACTGCATCTTCTCAAAAATTTTCTGAAGAACCTTTACTCAGTATTGTCAAAACAAACAAGGAGAGTGCGATACCCCATGTCTTTGCTGAGTACCTAACTGGGTTATTGTATAGAAGAGTTACGCAGACAGCACATCTCAAAACAGAGTACTGGTGGTTACGATGGACATTCTGAGGATCCACATCACCAGCTGCACACCTGAAAGACTGAGCTGGATGACACTCCTTCACCTCCACAGCTCCCACTGTTGCTTGTCCCCTCTGCTCCACATACTTCACATCCGAGTGGTTTTCTCTGTTTTATACTTCATTTACGCTTGTAAGCTGTATCGCTCAGCACAGTACACGTTTCATGTAACCTCTCCTATATGAGTATCCAAACAGCATGCATTTTAGCATTTTGACAAGTGATGACGGTGGGGGGGGTGCGGTGGAATTCACCTCCAACGTCTCAGGAAAGCCCTTATTACCCTTGTAGATTTGTTGTGGGAAAAATGATTTGGTGTGTGTAAAACAAGAACTGATGGAACCCTCTCTCAGGATGCTCTGGGGTTCAGAAAAAAGCTGAACTCTTTATTGCTTCCAACTTTTTAAAATCTTACGCAGCTTTGCAAATGCACCTTCATGCTCATGTAGTCCCTTATACATTTTGCCAGACCACCATAGATTTGAAACAGCTACAAATCCCTCTTCATCCCACTCCCCGACACCCTCACTTAGTAATTCACAGTGGCCAAGGGAGAAGGTTACTACATCTTTAAGAGTGAAATCCCAAAGCAGCGCTGCCTGTTTTGTTTGAGATAGCAAAGTTATTGTCCTTTGCGCTGTCTGGCAACCCCTTATGTCCCTTGGATTTATCTCACACACATGATGCAGCTTTGTGGAAGGGATCGGGAGAGACTTTGCATTCCTCTGGTAGGATGACATGAGCTCGTATCTAAATCTGTTCCATATGACCCACCTCACATGGTTAGTGTCTCGCTGATTCACTTGTAAAGGTCAAGAAGTATTTCAGCTGAGGCTTCAAAGTCAAAGGGTTTGTTAATAAAAAAAAAAAAAATCCTACTGACAGAATCAGGACTTCATAACACCACCACGAACATGCCTTACTGTATAGATATATTTAAGGACCGTAGTGGCACAGGTGCAAGGGTGAGGCTTTATTTGTGAGATTGTGGGTGCAGTGTTAAGGGTCTCACAACCTTTCCACCTTAGATGACTGAGCCTTAAAAGAATCTGGGATAACTAAAATCCTTCCAAGTCCAACAAAATTTTCTAAGTCAAGAGGAGAGGGTTTCTCACCAGATTTTTTAACAAATAACAGGACTTTGTGAACTAATTGAGACATATTGCTTCTGGCCGGTAAGAACCTGGAAGTGTAAAGCTGTGCACAAAAGCTATTTAAAACTCTCCAAAACCTATGAAATGTAAAGATGAAACAAATTCAAAACCATATCCAAAAGCCTCCCAGATCATCTGTCTCAATAATGAGCTATTAGAAACCCACGGAAGTGAATGGGGCCAATACTGCTCCCAGTTTTGTTAATTAGATTGCTCCCACCATGCCAGAACCTCGATGGAGGTACTCTATTTGAATCAACACTTCAAAAGAAGCGAAAATTTACAGTGAGTTTGTCTTAAGCAAACCAATTCTCCCTTCTCTAGACAGTGCAGCCTCGCAGCACACTGTGTCTCGACTCCGCTCCCGTGTACGTGTTTGGGAGACAGTGACAGACATTTCCCAGACTACCGGTATCAGTATGGCAGAAAGCAGTCTTTTGTAGGGAGAGGATCTGAGGGATGGGTGTAAAGTACACCTGACATTTTCAACTGTATGCAATGATTCTTAGAATATTAATCTCTCTAAATATTTGAAGTTTCAAATCAATAAAGTCAAAGCAGAGATCTGAAAGGAAAGACCAGAAAGCATTAAGTTTGTAGCCAAATCTGCTGTACTTTCCGATTCCTGAGAGGCCGGATATATGCTCGGGATATGGCTATATGAATAAGACTCTCCCAGGCCATCAACTGAGTATAAAAATTTACAGTGCATCAGTAACTCCACGGAGGTTGCCAGTGTCCACAGTTATTTTGAAATATATGTGATGTAACATACCCTTCTTTCATTAACTATCTAACACAGTCTTTCACAAGATCTTACTCACTTAGTCATCCAGCTTGCAAGTATCGGAATTCTCCTGGCAAAGCTGAAGTACAAGTCAGTTTGAAAATTATATCAAAGTTTTATTTAGTCACTCTAAGAAAAGCCTCACAGAACTCCATGGCAACTCCCAAGCACTTTACAAATTCTCATTACATACCAAGCTCAACCAGACCACAGCCAGTCACATCTGGAATAGGTTGGAGGCAGATAATCACATCACTAATAAACTATCAAAAAGGCAGATAAAACCATTTTGTTTTGCTGTACTCTTCCACATGCTTCAGAAAAACTGAGACTAAAATATCTACACACAACTAACTGCTTTGTCTGAAAGCAGCACTCCCAGTGTCTTACTACTTCGCCTGTCCCCAACGGAAAGCACAGTTGGTCCCTCTGTGTTTGAATCTACAATTCCAGGGCTTACAGCTATCTGGGAACCTGATGTTTTGATCATTTACACATTTTACAGAAAGAAATTTCCATAGCACTTACAACTTGAGCACATCTTTACTGCTAACGCTACTGCATTTAGAACTGTCTGGGACAACTCTGCTCAGAGTTATACAAATCCCCCACCAGCAATCTGTCCATTTAAAATTACAAAACAAAATAGGGAGAGACAAGTGCAAACTGAGACTACAATCTCATGCAGCTAAGCCAAGAAACAGTAGTTTGTACTGCAGTACAGACAGTGCTCTTGGATGCTCTCGAGACCAGCAGACAAGATGACAGAGCTCCCGAGTAGGAGACTGTGGAGCTGCACATTACAATATCAGCACTCTGCAGGTCAAGAACTCTTTGCAGAACTTGAAGAAAAGTGCTGTTCTTCCCTAGAGTGTGTTACAGAGCTGGTTGAGAAATAATCCCATCCATATTTTCATTATCTGTTTGCTCCAAAGATTTTTTCCTAGGTTCAAGAAGTAGCAAATTTGGGTGCCCCGAATGATCTATTCTCCAGAAAGTAAGCATACTTCAAACAACTAAGCAAGCTCATGAGAAAATAGCAGAGGTATAACAACAGCCTTTAGACAACCCTTCAACATCCCAAAATCTTATGTCACAATACAGCTAGGCAGAAAATCAATTTAAATCTGATTATCATTACATAGGTCTGAAGATCATCAACAGAGGCAGAACAGTGGATGGCACCACATAAAGGTAAAATGCTCAGAAACATTTCTCTAAGGTTCTGATCTTGGGGGAGGGGGGGGGCAGCGGGGAAACTCAAGCTTATTTTTAACCAACAGGTAAAAGGAAGATTTAGGTAGCTGTTTTCCATCTTAATAGTTCTGCTGAAGTTCAACCACAGAATAGTTGTGCTGCAGTTCTGTGCTTCAGCTCTTTGAGGGATCTGCAGATAGTATGGAAATACCTGTTTCTCATCAGGCAATATGACCCTTGTAATTACCAGTGGTTCTCAGACAGCGATGCTGTTTAATGCCAACCATAAAAAAACCCAAGATAAATCTATGAAAAATACCAAACTTAAAAAAAAAATCCATATTGGCATTGGCTGAGATGATATGAGGCTGTAATGTCTTAACACAGGCACGCAATATAAGAACTTGCTCAGGAGCAGTATTAAAGTCTGAAAATCTGATTGTTGCTACCAGTTGAAATAGTAAAATCCACCTAACCACTTTAGATCGGGTTTGACTACATCCTGCTCCATTCTTGATCCACAGGACTCAGCCTGCCCATGGCCAATTTATGACCAAAATACCTGCATGCTCAATCTTACATCATAATTTTGAAGAAGTCCTTTTTAACTATAGGCATTTGTAGTTTCTCAGAAATAGGGAGTTTACCACTAGACATGCGATGTACACGTGCATATATACAACAGGCTAGACTGACCCCGATTAAGTACTGCACTTATCTGAAAGTCCATTAGACGATGAACACAAGGTCTTACAATATCCTTACCAAAAGAAAGGCAGAAAATGAAAGGCAAAATAAAATGACAATACAATTTATCCTTCATGGCCAGTTCAATCACTAAAATATGGAAGCTGATTACTGCACATCAAGTTGATGGGTCTGTAATATACAGTTACATTTATCAAGAACTGGTTTAAAGTCACCAATTCATTTCATACAGACCACCAGCCAAGGACAGGAGGAAAAGTTTTTGGACAATGCCCTGTATATGACCTACATGGACTAAACAACTACAATCATCATTTGAAATCCCCACAGTATTCCATATTCATAGGTAGCTTTTATCCCCTTAAATGACACATTAAAAAATTAACAACTGACCATCTGAATAAGACCTGATTACGTACCAGGCAGCAGACAGCCAGGACCTCATGCAAAATCAGTACCTTAACTTCCTTCCTGATAAAGCTGCTTAAAACATTCACCATCTGCAAGTGCCTGTCATGAAGGTCTCAGAGCTACCAAAGAGTAAGACTGAGGAACCTGTATCCATTTTCAGAGGTCACATGAACATGCAGAAGACCAAGTGCTACTTGAAGTCAGTGGCATCTGTTATCCATACCTTAACACCAGGTCAGTATTAACATAACGAATCCAAGGCTCATTTACATTAGCACTGGGAAGATCATTGCCCCAATTTTTCCTCTCATTTAGGGAAACCTTTTACAAACTTGTCTCTCCAACAGACCTTGTGGGTGGCCAGTGTTTTCCCTGCTGCACTAGCAACTTCGACTTTTAATCCCCCTGCTAATACCCCAGCCTGATTCGCTTTACTGGCGATAGATAAGTCATGTTTCTGGGTCCCGCACACAGTGACCGGACACCACCTCTCAGCGGCTCGCAAGCAAGCTCTGTCGCTAAACAAAAGGTAGTCTGTTTGGTCACCCTTCCTTCAGAGGGGCTTAAGAACATTTTTGTCATTTTTGAACAGCTAAAATCTTGCAGAGGGGGAAAAAAAAGTTGTCTAATCTCTTTAAATTTAATCTTTACTTTTTGAAAAATCTGAGCACAGATGCTTAGTGCTGGACTATGTTCCATTAGACTAATTAGGTCAAGGTTACCTAAAACAGTATGACTCCACCAACTCCATTCAAATTCCCTCCCTCCTGTCCCTAAAGTTGCACCGTGTAGAATTTTATTCCCTCTTTCTTTCTATTCCCCCAGAGAGCACAAAGTGTGTGGGCAAGTATTATTAAAAACCAACAAACCAACAAACAAACAAAAAAAACCCTGAATGAATACTGCAGTGAAATTTAAGGGATTCTGCTCTTGGTCTTCAGCATCAGTCCAAACTGGACAAAACTCTATTAACATTTCCTGACTTCAGGGCAACCGTGCTCAATGGCACTGGGGGAAAAAAAAAAAATTCTGCTTATATTCTTGTTTTTTGCTTCATTTACAACATAGATCCAACTTAGCAGTTTTATTAATCAACAGTTTCTTGTTAATGAATGATGGTATTTTTATTTCTTTTCTCAGTCTTTGAGAAAGTTTTAAATACTTTAAACCCATTAAAGCAAATAATAATGAAGTAAAAGCATTGCCCATCAGGTCATCCACCTGCCCCTCAGACCAACCTGCGTAGATGGGTGTCAGTTTCTGTATTTTTCCAATAAAGATTTCTCATATTCTTCACAGCCATGACCCATAGTGGGCTGTTTGGCTCACTGGTTCAAGATTAACACAAACAGCTAAGATGACAAAGGATACATTCCCCCTCAACCCAAAAACGGGTTCCCAGCTCACCTCAGACCCTAAATCTCACTGAAGGCAAGTACATTCCGAGGGGCACCTTTAGACAACTATGGAAATATATCCTCAAAATTCATGTTACCTGAGCCTTGTAGCTAATTACTCAAAGCAATCAAACAAAACAAAGATATTTATTTTTATTTAGGATCCTTCAGAACATGAAAGAACACTTAATCATTCTTTTCCATGTGCTTATATAATTCTTCACAGACTGATAGATTTTGCTTTGAATTCCTTCTATATCTGCTTTACTAGAGAAGTCTTAAAGGAAAATGAAAAGAATCCTGACCAAGGCTCTAAATCTCCTGTGCAGCAGCAGAAGACTTACGAGTTGAAATTCAGCTCCTAAACTTCTTTACTTGAGCTGATAAATTAAGGTCAGAGCATAATTTTTAGATCAGTGGGATGTACAACTGGCAAGCTTGGAAAAGGTGTACAGTTCCGGGGAGAGGGCAGGCCATTTGCTTAGCACTCACAACCTCACGGGAGAGCAGAGCAAGCCAGCGCTTCAGCTGCAGGAAGAGGAGCTGTGTGAAAAGAAAGTCCACTAAGCAAAAACACACTGAGAGCTCTTGCCTAAGCTGCAGAATTTTCCAGTGGGTGTTAACGAGTGCTACTTGAACCTCAAGGTGTTTGAATTGGTCTGCACCTCATGAAAGCATTCTAGTGCTCGTCCCCAGCAATCCCAGCATCACCAAGTTGCATCAAGCAGACTGGAAATCTCAGGACAATGCACTCCTGTGATAACTGCTTGCACAGTCAAGGTTTAGGCCCAGGCAAAAAATCAACACTGCTGATGTGAAAGAAGGAGAAAATGAGGCACAAAGCAATGACCCACCTTTAATCTTTGCAAAATTGGTTCAGACCTTGTACATCTCCCATTAATCCAGCCTCCAATAAAGCGTGGAGGTTTTTTCAATTTTAGATCAGGAAGAAGGCAATGTGGGTGAAGTACAAGGTACTTGAGGGTCGTCTTTTCCAAAGGAATTAGTTTTCATCCCTGTTCTTTATGGCAGCATCCCATTTCCTTCCACTGTCATCCAAAAAGGTAATTCTTGAGAGGACCTTCTTCCCTTCCACTTCTAAGTTTACTCATTTTTCATCTGGATAGTTCACCTGAATTAGGTTCTAAGAGTTTGGAACCAAGATTGGCTTATGACAGTATGTTAAAAGCTTTATAAATACAGTCATAATTTTCAACATACCTAAATACTCTTTGTCTTCCAGCTCTACCCTTGAACACCACTGAGAGAACTCCAAACCGTTAAAATACAGTATTATCTATGGAGCTCAGATATTAGAACATCTCCATCTCATTTCATCCTGACAAAGAGCACAGAAATGTAATCAGTGTTGCCTTTCATCCACAGAACCCCTTCAGCTCATTATCTCTGCAGTCTGTGGGACGGGAATATTGCCCGCTGCTGCCATCCAGAAGACAACAGATTATTTGTGGACCCTGAGCACAGCTTCACACCAACATGCTGCTTTCATCTTAGCTCCTAAATTGCTCTAGCATTGTTCCATACTCATAGAAATATTTTGTCACTTTAGATCTACAAGAGTGCTGCACTTCAGGCTTATGTATAGAACTCTGGAAGGATACACAAACTCTGGGGTAACCTGAAAGAACATAGAATCAGGGCCCAGATCCTCAGTGGAAACCAGACCGCGAGGCTACAGATTTCTAAATTATGGAAGTTAGGAGTCTGTTGTGCATTTCAACTCAATATATGCAACATTAAAGAAGTTATTAACATAGATTGGTGGAAATATGAAGAGGAGTTTTGCTAAAGGTTATGAGTGAAATTATTTGTAGTTTACTAGCGTTTGAGGCTGTGAATATGTTTAACTGGCATTTTGTCAAACGTACCGTAATAGATTAAGCCAGCTGAACAGTACAGAAACAGGATTTCATAGGGATATCTGAGTAGGGCTTCCCCTTGAGAAGGAGAGTTTGTGTGTATGCACACATACATATGTTTTCACCCTCATCATTTTTCTTGTAATCATCAAGAAGGTTTTAGTCAGTTCATCCTACAGCATCTTTTAAATCCGCAAAATGAGGATGTGGACAGTTTCATCACTGAGCTAGATTATATCAGAGTAATCTGGGCATAATAAACAGTAAAACTGATGTACACTGATTCACTGTTTATTGTCATGCCACCCCTTCCTCCAGGCAAGCAAAAAGCTGTCATTTAGGTAGGGAAAATATTAGGGAAGAGGCATACAGACTTGCACGGCAAACTCTCAGCAAATATGTTACCTCAGTTCACTTGATGCTCTTAATACTCCCCATTAGCTTAAAAATCAATTAAATTCAGAGCATTTAAAAAACATTACTTTAGCACTTGGCTACTTTAACACTGTCTGAACAGTCTGCAAAGTGCTGCTGAGCCATATTACATTAACAGCCCCAAAACCATTCTTGGTGGTGCTTTTCATGGTTCTACCCACTAGCTAATTATCCGAGCTGAAATCAGGCAGTTTGCTTTAAGTCTCCAAAACTAAGTTGTGCTGGTCTAGGAAGGCCTGTCTGCATGCCTCTGAAACACCCAAACAATGCCGCTCTTAATGCTCAGCTCTACCAACAGCCTGACCACTCGTCCTAGAGAACAGCATGTCCTGAAGTCCAAACGAAACTACCACTCACAAAGCAGCAGGGCAGATGTCTCAGGTTCTGCAGGTTATGGATACATCAGCTGTAGATATCTCCACAAGCCCTGTTTTTTAACTCAAATTAAGGACATTTCTCCTGCGTGCTCATCCTTCTTGGGTGTGGGCTTCGATATTTACCAACAGTCAAAAATCCACAGACAGCTTAGGAAAGAGAGAAATGACTAGCTAAATTACACCAGGATGTTTTCCAACATTACTACATGTTTAAAAGAGACAAGGCATTACGAAATACATTGCAAGTGACCATCCTGCACTGTCATAACCCAACTATACAAATCTTTTCTACAATGTGCTGCAGACAGGACACACTTTCAGAGAAGCCTGTTCTTTAGCCACACCTTTTGTTATCAAATCATCCATCAACAAGGAGCTGAAATTTTAGTGAATCTTATCTATCAAAACAAAGCCTCAGAAGCACAGCAGATTTCTAGCTTCAGTCATATATCCACTTCTGAATTCTCCATACAATAGATTCAGTCTCTGAAATGGAGTCAAACTGCAAACATAATCATACTCGCTAAATTCTACTATTTTGGAAAGAAGTGGCATCCCATTATACTACTAAAACCGGAATTAAGAAGTGGTACAAAAATTAAGCAGAATGAGAACGGCGTTTGATGTTGCACAGACTAAACAAAATGTCACAGACATTAACTGCTAAGCCTGCATCAATGAACTGGTATCACTTAAAAACATGGTCAAATTTATTCACATGACCAATTCCATCATCAACACTGGCCACAGAATGAAATACAAGAAATTAGTTACACCTACTTTTACTGATTGAGGGTTCAAATAGCTGAAAACCTGTCCCATTTTCAAACTACTGGTTTGGGGTTTGCTTTGTTTTTTTAAATGTGCTATAATACAGATCAATTTTAAATGCATGTTAAAATATGAGCAAGGAATACTTCAGGACTACAAGAACAGGGACATCGTGACAGACCATGAAACAGTTCAGATCCTACCTTAGCACACAGGAGTTGCCAGCTCTGCCACAGACTTCTCTTGCGACCTTTGTTAATTCACCAGTAAAATCAACTGACCCAAGAGCAGCTGAACCCAATCAAGTGTTAAAATCAGCTGCTCTCCATTACCTCTCCATCTAGCTCATTGCCCCATTAGCTGTTGCTTTTACTCGTTCTATGAAATTATCTGCATAAAAATAACCTATTAAGTTAAAAGGACTTGCTTTCTTGTAAGGTTACAGCCTCTGACTGCGAAGAGATAAGATGAACAGTTGAAGTGCCAGATGCAAAGGGTCAGCCACATCTGGCAGGGAGCAAGGAGAGCAGGGGAGGACAGGCCGGGCACTGCAGCCAGGGCAGCAGCGGTTGGGTCAGTTCTGCTGACCGGGTGCCCTTGCAGGTTTGCCAGATGAGCATGGAGGGCTGACAAGGTGACTGCCCCACAACCGTCAGCCCTGCCTCTGCAGCTCAGATGTTGTGCATCAGCTCCTGAATCACTCCAGTTCCCAGTGTAACATTTAAAGAAAATCAGAAGCAGCAATAGCTTTCTCTGAAAGTTTCATAACAGAATTCTGTTTGCCCTCTGTATAACGGGGACGGTAGCACAGTGCTACCTCAGAGAGGCAATACAACATTAGTAACATTACGTATGCTGAAGTTTATACTAAGAGCAAAAGCATCCTCTCACTGAATAAGTGGTGCAAAATGAAGGAGATTCAGGACAAAGGTGATTTACCCATCCTGCTGATATTTTCAAGTTTTCTTTTCTCCAGAGACAAATTTTAATGTTTTGAACCTTTTTACATTCTATTAAAATGACTGAGACAACCCAGAATAACTCCACGACAAACAGTCACAGGAGAAAAAAGTGTGAGTCTGGTCTGAGTCACATATCATGGACTGGGTGTTTGCTTCTGCCTCTCACAATCAGTTCGATCCTGATGACTAGGAACATCCTTCAGGAAAGGCTTTATCAAAAGGTCTAGTTAGCTTCAGCGTAAAGGCTTTGAGAAAGTCAAGTCCCACAGAATTTTAGCAGACTAGGCCTAAAGCAATTCATTTTTCATCCTACAAACATTTAAACACAAGCATAACTTTACACACTTATTTACCCAGTGATGCATATCAAATGTCAGTTTGTTGTCATTTCCCTTTCTTAAAAATATGTTTTATCCAACTTAATACGGAATTTAAGACACAGGATCACTTATAAATATGTTCTTTCAATTTCTGGAAGATAGGAATATCTTCTTTGGCTGAACAGCATAATAGTCCATTTATCAGTGAGGAAAGTCTCCAGAGGAATGAGATTTTTATTTCAAATACACTTTCACAGTTATTGGAAAGGATTCAGCGTTTTTCTTGGAGAAAGATGTGATTAAAGTAGAAAGATGAGGGAAATGCTTGCGTGCAACATAGGCTTTTCTCTGATAGCAAACTGGTGCCCCTCTGGACAGATCCCTGAAGACTTAAGCAATCCCAATTAAACCACAAGCACAGAGCTCTGCCTACATAGACCTGATGTCTAGATCAAGACTTTGGAATGTGAGCTTCGAAATTTCCCTGGCAATTGCATCACACAGCCTACTGATATGAAAAAGCTATAGTACAGGCAGGCATCTCCCTCCCCTTTCTATTTTACTGACTAGTACCTTTAAGGTGGAAAAAAACAAAAAAGCCCAAACAACTTTAAAAAAACCCTAAATACTGCATTCAGTATAGGAAAATGTGAAAGGAGTGAATTTGAGATGTACTGTCAATGAGCTAAGGGCTAGCTGATCAAGTTCAGTCTGACAATATTCTATATTTCAGTGAATTCTATGTTCTATGGCATGAAATATAATATACATTTGATCTTGAAGGAATTAATAGTGAAGTAATAAATATTTCCCTGCAGAGTAATTTTCCTGTAAGCAGAGATTTACTGTAACCCAAATTGAAATTTACTCATTTCATAGCATTAAAAACTAATCAGACTCTCACTAGAACTTACATCACTGGAAGAGGATTCCACAGTACAATTACACTCCCAAAGAGAACCCACAGTAAGAACATTGTTATAGATGTTTTTCATTCACCGGGGGGGGGGGGGGGGGGTTTTTTTTTTTTTTTTCCTCCACTTTGAGAAAAGGGAAAAAAAAAAATTTTTAAAAAAAAAAAAAAACAAAAAATGAAATTTTTTAGGAGAGGGGGGGG
>Ga0181612_117660_pt1 | contig 29291 bp, 18 predicted proteins | sample HoacroProtozoa21_FD_119630 | JGI IMG/M metagenome (GOLD analysis project Ga0181612, IMG submission 119630) | Hoatzin crop microbial communities from Cojedes, Venezuel. Combined Assembly of Gp0051906, Gp0051904, Gp0051908 | reverse complement strand
ACAAAGGTGTGACCCAGTACGTGGAGACAGTAGTGCTAGCCTCCTTATTCCCTGGGTACAGGGGCAAGGCAGAGCCAGAGTATGGATTGGTAAAGAAATTTTGAGGAGGTTGGGACATAATTGTCTTAGTATTTTTGATGATGGAGGTAGAGTGTAATTTAAAACCAGGATTGAGCAAATGTAGAAAATTTTTTGCCTTATTCCAGAAGAAACAGGCCACTTGGTCAGCCTTTTGGCAAAAAAAAGGTTGTGTATTTGTGTTAAGTCCTGAATAAAGATCTGGCAGAGTACTTTGTGGAAGTGAAGTGTAAGGTTTGTCTGAAGGTGCACTAACAGCAGTTCAGATGTAACATTTGGTCAGACCAAAACCCAGGACGCTGTCTCTAGGCATGTCCTGCAGGAGATGAAGAATTATGAGAGCAGTCATATGGTGATACGCTCTCTTGGCCTGCAGAAATTTATGATTCAGGAAATTTCCAGGCTAGATGTAGTGCCCTTGTGCTTAGTAGTGGTGAATGCAGATACATTCAGGCAAAGCCCCTCTAAAACACATGAGTATCACCCATTTAGCACACAGACCAAGGGAAGAGGAGGACTGGGAACAGTTCCTGCTTGAAGTCCGTTCACTGGTCTGAGAGCAGCTACCATGTGCCAGCATAGATGTGAGGTTGGCCAAGATACACGTGGAAGTGTGTCATGCAGTGTTACCTCAAAGTTCGTCTTAAACCTCTGGGAATAAGTAGGGAGTTCGGATTGTGATGCAAGGCTGCACTGAAAGAAAAGGACATTCAAGAGTGAACTGAATATGGCAAGGAAAGGGGAGGCGCCACTTCCTTACTGTCAGACTAGACGGAAAGACTTCTGAAGTTAAATATTAATGGCCTATTTTATGTGCCCTAGGCCTATAAGCCTATTCACAAAAGGAGACTGTGCAGAGGTGCTCCGTTACTCCTGGAAGAGAAGGTACTCAGGATAGTACATATGTTACAAGATGATTCTGTAGTCAGTAGGAAAAAAAGAAGGAAAAAAAAAACCCCAAAATAGAGATCCAGAGAGACTTAAGTAAGTTATATACCCAGTACCGGGGAATGTACCTTACCAAACAAGTACTCTGCATAAGCCAAAGATGCATTGTTTTGATGGCAGTTCTGACCAAACCGCCACAAAACTTGCTTTTAAGTTGATACTTCTCTGTCTGGTCAGGCTTACCACACAAAGTACTGAGTGTTCAAGAAACAATTAGATCACTAGAGCAAGCAAGGAGGAGGAAGTCTCTTGTCTTTGAAATGATGCAGAGAAGAACCTGAGTATGGCCAAAAAGTACGCATATGAGATGCCACAAAGCCTCAAGATAAGGAAACGAAAGAGAGATGGAACAAGTGGAGGCTGGAAATAGAAGATTAATAAGATGCATCAGTAAACTTGCTAAGTGTGAAGATTGATCCCAGGAACCTAGTAAGTATGTGAAAGCAATTAAATTACGTGGATTATGTACAGTGATAGAAAGTAAGATTGTCTAGAAAAAAAAGTGAATTTATTTTGTGTTGAGGAATTGCAGTGAGAAAACAGTGTGATATGAGAAAAGAGAATGGTAACAGCGTGCTGTTCCCTACCCTAGGTTGAAACTGGGGGAAGAACTGAGCCTGACTAGGCACACTGGAGGTGGTTTAGTCTGGAAAGAACAGTAAATATGGATATACGTTTTAAGAACAGCTATGTGCCTTCTGGTTTCTTTTCTCTGTGTCCGTTCTTGCATTGGTGGTCCATTCTGGCGCAAAAGGGTGCTGATGATACATGTGCATCCTGAACTAATCAGAAAGCCTATAATTTTAAAATAATTTTTGTGATTCCAAGGAAGGGGTGTGGAATGCCCACGGGCTTGGATCGTCCTGATGTTGCTCGCCTGTGTTGAGCTTTGTTTTAAGTATGATTGTGTAGGGTCTCTCTCAGAGACTACAGCCTACAGCTCTTGGTTGGCAGCCCGGGGGCAGAGGGGATACCTGTACTGTCAAATGTGAGCTGCTTAGTGTTTGTTGAAAAATTTTTTCTTTTTTCAAAACCTTCTTCCCCTGCCTCCCACTCAACTTCTGTAATCGTGTAATTTAAAGGCAAGAGGGCATGCTCATGGTGTGTTTGGGTTTGAGGTTTTCTTTTACCCTAAGGGAATTTTCCATAGCTTATTTACTCTTGTGAAGGTCTGGTCATGAACCACATTGAAAACTGAAATGTCTCGTTCCTTGAAACCTGTTAATTTTATAAACCACAAGCAAAATACAGTGAGGCAGCTGCACTGAGAGTTTTCCTATATGCCCCAGCAATAACCTTAGCCCAGCCCGGCTAGCTGCGAGGGATGGCTTGCCCTGCCCCAGCTGGGTTCGAGACAGCTAATGATCAGAAACTACCAGTTGGGCAGAAGAGATTCTAGCAGCCACCAGACATTTTCCCTCTGGGGCCTGATGAGTCGACTTGTAATTCTTGAATAATCTTGATTGCCTAGGCTTTTTTTCATTATCCTAGTACACATGTTAAATTAATTCTGCAGATGATTAGAGCAAAAGCGTTTCATTTTTACTGGCTTTATTCACTGCTTCTCAGCGTGTCCCCCTCCCCTCTGGCAATTGTAACTTTGTTATACCTTTCTTTTCATATGTTTTTTCACCTAATCCAGATATGAACTGTCAATCTGTGATGCCCATGTGGCAGAAAAGAGGCTCCATTTTATCACGTCTCTGAGTAGCTGTCATTTTGTTCTAGCTCTTTTTCAGCTTGCCAATTAAAGCCAGTGTTTTGGTACCAGGTTGGGAGAGGAGCAGTGTTAATTTACCTAGCAACTTTCCCATGACTGAAGAAAATGGCTGTAACAAAAGCAGCTCTAGGATTACACTTTCCTGCAACTAATGAGGCTATACTAACATGAGTCGAACAGACGTGTGCCTTGTTGAATTTTATTGTCTCTCCCCACTATGCTTAGTAAGATACAAGAACCAGAATGAGCCTCTCTCCAGACATAGCCTTCCTTCCTCAAAATCCGAAGTCTTCAGTCTTTTGCCTGCTTTCTCCAACATCCTTAAACAATAAGCTCTTTTAAATTACCTGAAAGGCTTGGGATACCGTTTATGTCTGTGTCTGTTTCCTGTTTTCCCACATTTTGTTTCTTTCAAGGTTGTTTTTGCTTTTCTTACTCCAACTGCACACAAAGAAATGTCTTATTCAACTCATCGTGACTGTATGAGAACATCTGTGTATTTTATTTTTTTATTTTGTTCTTTTTGTGTTTGTTTTTTTTTCACCAGAGAACATAGAAACTACCCTAGTGTGTTAAATGCCCCTCTAGTCTAGCCTGGTACTGTTTCTGATATCTGCTAGTGAGTGATGCTTCAAATATGGTATGATTGCTCCAGTGTTACACCCTTCTCAATCAGCAGTTTGGGCTTTCCTGAGCTGGAGGAGGCTTCTGGACCATTAAGCTTTAATAGCTGCCTAAAAATTTACACTCCATGAGTTCATGTAGTCCTGGTTTGAATCCATGTGTTGTTTTGGCCTCCACGACATCCCATGGCAGTAACTTCTGCAATTTCATTATGCATTGTGTGGAAAAAGGTCTTCCTTTTGTTTATTTTAAACCTTCGGTCTGGCAATTTCATTATGTGCCCCTTAATTCTTACTTTGTGAGGAAATATTCTTCACACCATTCGTGATTTTGTAACCTGTTCATGAATAGACAACTTCTGTTTTCTGAGATTGAGAGTACGAACCTGGGAGAGCCACAAATAATTAGAAGTTGATCTGTTGTTCTTCTCCATGTTTTGTAGACCACACACAATTCAAGGTGCAAGTGCCCAGTGATTTGTGTTGCTGGATTCTCTCTGACCAGCTAATGATACTGTTTGTCTTTTTAACCATTGCTGACAGTTGATGTGATGATGACAGAGGACTATCCACAAAAAACGTGAAAAGTTCTTGTAAGTGGCAATATGAGAATAGATTCTGTCATTCTATATATGTATAGTTATGGTATGCATATTTCTTTGTGTGGATAACCTCACACATGCCATCATTAAAATTAATCTGTGATTTTATTGTGTAGTGATTTATAACCTCTACGTATCCTCAAGTGTAGATCATGCTGTCTGGGATCACTTTCTGTTGTCTGCACATTCTTGAAAAGACTGCTGTTATTAAAACAAGAATCGTACTGTCTCTGGACATGCTTTCTCTGTGTTTAAATTTCACATAGTTCTTGCTGTATGGATGAGAGCTGGCTTGGAAGCCATTCATTAACAGTAGAAAATTGGCTGACTGCTATAAAGCCATTGAGTTACTATTTCATTTTAAGAAACTTACAGGCTGCCTTTAGGAAGCCCTGGAAGGGGTGGGGGGTTTGACATTGACATTTGGTGTACAATTGTCTGTTCAAACAGGAATGTGTTCAAGCCACATCTGCTATCCTAGAAGAATTACCAGCAGTCATGCTGTAGCTCACTGGCAAAGTGTTTCTGCTGTGAATATAATCACATTAGTGTAAAGACCACCAGAAGGAAAGTGGCCTGTTCTTTACTCACAAGAAAATCAAGTTGGGCCTGCCTCTTCATAAAGTTTCTCTGCTGGTAGATACGGGTTTTTCCTTCTGCGCTTCTAGGTACTCTGCCAGAAGGCTACAGTGTAAAGTTCCCCAGAAGCATTTTTTCTATTCACGTCTGCCCATCTTAGATTCAAAAACCAGCATTTTCCTTGCAATCTTGAATACTTGTATTAATACATATGCAAAAAAGAAGCCTATTCTACGCCTTCTCTGTAAGGTAGGCTGGGTGAATTTGGAGTTGAACTTGGTTGCTTGAAAACAGGCATCTAGTCTATCTGTGAGGCCTCTGAGAAGTGTGGAGCTGTCAAATATTCATGTTCCACGGGCACGTCCTGCCTCTCTGCAGCAGCAGCAAGGGACTGGGAAAGAAGCTACTAAGTCATCTCAAATGGCACTAGATGCATGCATTTAGACTACCAAATCCCATATATTGTGTGTTGCTTGACATTGAAGGTTACAGGAGCTTGCACCTTTCATTTCCGGCTGGTGCCACGATAGGATTTGTGGCTTGAGTTTTGCTGTTTGTGTGGTTAGCACTCTGCAGTATCAGATACCTGCTAAACTAGGCATCTAGGAGGCTTCTAAACTCTTGTACATGTGGAAAGTAAACTTGTAGTGAAATAACGGAAGTCCAGAAAGAAAAGCAACGTGGTGCCTATGCATTCCAAGTTCTTCCTAATTTTCTTCATGGTTTTCATCTATGATTTCACTTGAGTATCCAGAATACAGAACGTAATTCTCTTTTGCACTAGTGTTAGTGTATCAGCAATGAGAAGTGGAGTCACCTATGTTAATAGCTGAATGCTTTTCATGCATATAGGGGCTATGCAAATAAGAAGCTTATGAGTGAGTGCATATTGGAGCCTGACTGTATTAAGCAAATTATATAGCCTTTATTCTGTGGGGTCATAGGTGTGAGAATCCAGCTACGAATGTAATGTATCACTTCAGCTGCCTGCTTGTGCCCCTTTAGTGTGATCTTTACTCTCTGTGTATTTGCTAGAATTGTGTGAACCTATCTAGATTGTACCTCCTCTGGTATAACAACGATTCCTGTACTGTTGCAGAATATTAAATTTTTTCTTCCCTTTATGCAGACCAAGTAATAGGTCTGTAGTTAAACTGTGTTGGAAGCCCACATCGCGTGTTACCAAATAAATTGCTTTGCAGATAAAACTGTGGAGCACTATCTGTTACTGAATTTTTCTCTATTGATTTTTTTATATGTATTTTATTTTTCTATCAAAGTTGCTGTTACTGAAAGCAGTAAAATGGATATTACTTTTCTTGCTGATTTTATAGCGCCCAGAAGTGTGCAAGATACATCATCACACTGCAAGTATTATACTACTCACCTGCCCAAAGAGCTTCAGAGTTTGCTGAAATTTTCCTGTTATAATTGTGTAACTATATCAGCCTCATAGGCTTACCTGTTGGAAGCAGAACTTCTTTCTTTCCGAAGAGATGTTGAAATAAAAGTGCAAAAATGCAGATTTCTTACCATGGCTTTCAGCAAAACCCAATTTGTTCTATTTTGTCCCTCCAGTGCCTCTTTGACTTCTTCAGTGCAGAGCTGCTGAATGTGTTCCTTCAGTTTTTCTATTTATAAGTTTTATGGAGAAAGGTGGCTGTGTCATACTGTCTGCTGGACTTTAGTTAACTCGCTTTTACAAATAAGCCCATGCTAAATTTTGTCAAAAGCACTGAGGCCTGCATGAATGTGATTCTGAGAAATTACTTGACTACTGCTGGGATCTGTCTGTGTGGTTTTTTAAATCTTTTGTTACAGAAGTAAATTCTGGGGTTTTTTTTTAGGTTTTTGGGGTTTCTTTTGATGAAGAAGCTGTCACAGAATTTTGAAGTGCTGACAGCTCCCGTCTTGACAGCAGGCTCTTATTTCATGAACTTTAAGTTGTTGTACTTGCATAAGAAGCCTTTGTGTTAAAGTTTCTCTGTAATTTAACAGTATTTTTGACCCTGTTAAAGTTAGTATTTAAGACCAAAATGTGTTTTCAAGTTTAGATATAAAGGCTTGTGCTTAGTGACATTTCAATTCCTAGTGTAAACGTATTTTGAAAAGGGAATGGGATGAAAATTTATTGCTTTTATTTTCACTCCAGTCTCTTCCCATTTCATTGATTTGTTTGTCTGCATTTTCTTCTTTTCTAGAGTTTTAGAATGCCAAGGGCTGCCCATTGTGAATGGGCAATGTGATCCCTACGCCACCGTTACCTTAGCAGGACCCTCCAGGCAAGTATTGCACATAGAGGAGCTTCCGTTCTATAAGGATGGTTTGTGTTTCCTGTTTCTATTGGAAATCTGCATTCTCAGATGGACAGATGGGAGCATTTAGACGCCACTAGAATATGTTATGGGTGGGGGGTGTGTGTGTGTGTGTGTGTGTGTGAACTACTGAGTTGAATTATACTAGAGTAAGTAATTTGAGGCTTGTTTCAGTTTTGGTTTATGTAAAGCTCTGAATAATCCCTGAATCATTTGAATATCCTGGAGTATGCAATTTGTGGTTCGGCTTAATTTGTGCATCTTCTCACCTCACAGTTGGAGGCCAATTTTGGAGCAAATTTATTGCCTAATTTTGGTTAGGGACAGAAGGGAAAGCTTAATACATCAACATCTTGCAGAGTATGCACGTTTGTGTGTGAATATTTAGAATCTTTTCACTTTGAAGATGTGGCAAATTAGTGTGTATGTTGAAAGCTCTAGGTGGCTCAGTCCTGTAATTTCATATATGTGGACATAATAGCATGGATAAAATTTGGAGTGAGGTTTAGTAATGAGATTCTGCATAATACGCTTCAGTTTAAATTTGGGATTAAATTTTCCTGTTCTGTTGTGAAAATTTCCTGTACTGTTGGATGTCACTGTTTAGTTTCTGTTTATCTGGAGTCATCTTTTATGTCTGTGCCATATTAGAAACAAATCAGCTCTGCTGTGACCTGAAAGCATCAGATTTGGTAGCATGGATTATTCATGATGTTTTACAACAATTTATTGAAAATACTGTAAATAAGATGCGTTCTTGACAAACACCTACCTTGAGTGCAGAGGAGTCTTTTGAGACTGGTCTGTGTTCTTCATATTTGTCTAGGTGTGTTGTGCCTTGTCTCTATTAATGAGCTATGTATTTGAGTTGTACGTATTGATGTTTTAAGCCTATAACTTGCTTCAGATGGTACCGGGTGGCTATTACTGAAACTGTAAGGAGATTTTTTTGACTAACTTGTATCCTTGAATGTCCATACTTACCTTTCTTCATCTGCTTCCCCCCACCCCCAGTCTGGATAATGTGTGACAGCTGATAACATACTTCCCTTCAGAATAAGGAACATAGTCTCATCCTATTCCTATCTGGTTTTTGGTGGGGGAAGAATGCTGGCCTCCTATCTCCAGCAAGCAGCATGCAGCTTATTCCCATCCACTGCTTGATAATTGCCCAGTAATTGTGCTTGCCTTAATCGCCTCCTGGTCTACATCCTGATTCCCAGTCCCTTCCCAGATGGGCTTATCAGTAAAGAGGTTGATTGGCAAGTGTGTCTGATGAGATGGGGTAGGCAATCTGGCCTACATCCTGGAAACGATTAGTCTCTCTTATCTCTCAGCTCCTCCTAGGAACAGCGGGATATTCACCATTGTCCTCTCTGGATTTTTCTATGCCTCTCTTTTTAGAGTAGGAAAGCTTCTTTATTCTGCTGCATTTATGCAATGCCAAGCATAAAAATTTCAACAAATGTGCTGCTGTTTATTGTGGGATTTATACTTAGAGATCCATCAGACTTCCTGAGCAAAACTGCTTCTTTGTCTGTGTTATATACGGGAAAACATTGTATACTGGTAGACTGGCCCATTCAAGTCACATGGGAAGCCTGTAGCAGCATTGGGAATTAGCCCAGGTTTACATGACCTCTGTAAAAGAATACCTAGAGTTGTCTGGTTAATATAAGCAGTTACAAGTTACCTAAGCAGCTTTGCTGCATGAGAAATGAGAGATAGATTTTGGGATGAAATGATGAGTAGGTCAGTTTTCCACACAGCTGATGTGCCTGTCCGTCTGTGTCTGTTTTATCTGTGCTGCCTTACTAATGCAGAGCTGTAGGGGAAGACTGGTGACACAGGATGACACAGAGCTTTTCACTCGTAGGTAACGAGAACAAATCAAGCATAGGTTCATAACATTTGGAAATCATCAAACAGCTGCTGGCTGGCCTGTGTGAAATGCATTGGCTGGCTTTAGCCCCGTGCCAAGCAGTTAGATGTCTGTATTCTGAAGTGCAGGCGCGGTCAGATGGCACTGCCCATAGAGGATGAATGGGCAGTGCTGAACTTTTTCAGGCCTGCGGCCCGGTGAGTGGCCTGGGGGAGGTCTGCCATGTCTTGCTCCTACAGAGCAGTAGAAATTGAGCGACTTCTGCTCAGCACCACTCATAATAATTCAACAACATAACATTGACTATATGTTGTTGGGGCTGCAGGGAAAAGGGTAGTAGTATACCAATAAAAAAATATTCTTACTGAGGAAATCATACTGGGTTTTTTGATTATTTAACACCACTGAAAAGCATTCATTGATTCCTCTGACCACGATTATAAAACACAGAAATAGCTGTGTCAGTCTTCCATCTCCTGTGCTTTTAGGGTATGAAGATTTTTGAATCACATGAAGACTGAAACTGTCCCCCAAATGTTGCTGCTCAGACCCCCATTCTTGCCAGTTGCTTTGTACAGATGTAAGATTCTGCTGGATCAAGTGGGTGACGGAATCAGGGTTCAAGGACTTGTGTTTAAGAGAGGATAACAAACTGTGATTACTGCCACTTTAGAGAAATTGGTCTGCAGTGAATCCCTCTCTTAAATTGTGTGCGAATGTGTATGTCTTTCTCTGCTTGGAGCCACATGGCATTCCAGTTTTGTCAGATAAATCAAGTAGATGACTATTTGTTCCTCAGTGGCTCTGTTCTGGGATCACACTTCTGCTAATGTTGTTTTTTACCTTTTTTTTTTCTCCTTTATTCAGATCGGAAGCCAAAAAGACTAAAGTTAAAAAGAAGACCAACAATCCACATTTTGATGAAGTGTTTTATTTTGAGGTTGGTATTTCAAAGGAACGGGTGATAAGCTGAAATACTATACTGTAGATAGTTGGCACAGCATCCTGCTCCATGTTGTGCCAGCTGTCGTCTTTGAAGACTGTTTCAAAGTATGGTGCAGGGGAAAGAAGTACCCAGGATCAGACTAGCCGTCTGCCGAGGGAGCAGTACATTGCTTCAGCTCAGGTGCTCTTTAGGAAAAGCTTGAAGGTGGGCACTTCTGAGCAGCAGGCTTTACACTCCGTTGAGATTCACCCCAGAAGGGTTTTGGAAAAGGACAGTTAAAAATGGGATTTAAAAAAAGAAAACACAACAAAAAAAATTACTCTTTTTTTAGCTTGTGGCTTTATAGCTGCTCCACCCTGTCTTTCCCAGTCAATGGGAGGAATGTTATCTCCTAGGAATACGGAAAGCTGTAGAGGAAAAATACACTTAAACTGGATGTTCTGGCTATCTATCAGTCAGCTGCAATACCAATGCCTTTCCTCCAAGTGGGTGAAACCTCTACAGCTTTATTTAATACAGAGCATTTTCAAGAAGTCCAGTTAAGACAAAGTATAACTTTTATGAAAGTGCTCATTTTTGTCCTTTCTGGGAAGAGTAGCTGTAATTGTGGTGTGTCTATACATATACGTGCAAGTGTTTATAATTTGGATACCTCTTGAAACTTTTCATTCTGTGTATCTTTCTCTTTTCTTTTTCTCTTGGACATCTTAGTCACAGTCTATGCGTAACTGTTCTATTTCAGTAGATACCTCAAGTATGTATCTAGTGTGATGAAGTCGATGAAAAGCAAGAGTAGTACAATGCAGTTAGCATATCATTGAAGAGCCCTTTCTGCCCATATGGCTTCCATCATTCAGGTCACATTTGCATTAGAAATTGTTGCTGGCATGGGGATGGCACTGAGGGATGTGGTTTCTCGAATCAGTTCAGGGGCACAGGCAGCCACATCAGGAAGGAGAGCTGGGGAGAGAGGAGCCATACGAGTGCTGTTGTGCTGTGCAGATCTGAAGCGCACATACCATTCTTGGCAGTGCCAGTGAGGGGCTTATCGCTGTCCTCCCCCTCCTTCTACAAACCCACCATCTTTGCCTAGAAGCTGACAGTTGTACTGGCTAATCTGAAGTCGGTCATACCAGCAGAAAAGTGCTCTTGGTGTAATGTGTTTGGATTTGAGGAACAGATATAGCAAGTTCTTTATTGGCAGGAGCTCTTTCTCACTGCCCAAAGGGGTGGAGGCCCTGAGGGTTGCCCAGGATAGCTATCTGCGGTAATCTTTCCTCTGCTAACCCAGCATATCTCTTCCTAGAGACTGTCTGCACTTCCCTGCAGACTTAACTGTAGCTAGCATGGAGCCTTTGTGCCTGCTCCTGCTTGCCTGTGGAGGGCATGGCTGGTGGGGGAGAGATCCCATGGTACTGAGCGCTGAAACTGCGCTGAGATGTCTGTGTGCTTACTCAGGGCTGCCCACGATTTCAGTCCGTCACCTGGCCCAGAGCTGCAGCCTTTGGCAGTGGCACAACAGTGATGCTTTATGTAAAAGAACTAAAATGGGCTTCCTGATTCTTAACGTAGGCAGTTCTGGAGGCATCTGTCAGGGAGAGATTTTTAATGAGAATGTAGTCGAGGAATTCAGACTGTAAACCACAAAACTTCACCTGTTTGTTTGGTTCCTCAGCGTTCTGTGCGCTGCAGAAGTAGTGAACGTGTGGTGTTTAATAGCTGAACTTGGCACGTGGTGCCAAGAGAGGAAGGATGGAAACAGAAAGCATCTTCCAGCTGGAGCTGTGGAGGGGGATGGAGGCTTGCTTAGCTTGCCTTTATGCTGAGAGCTGGGTTGCGTGCAAGTATCAGCAGAAGCAAAACCTGAACTTAAGCCCTTGCCCCAGTTGTTCTGCTAACTCAGAGCAAAATGTTTTCTGTGTGGGTAAGAGCAGAGCTTGGGAAATGTCTGAATTAGCCAGAACTCTGAAACATAACATACCCTTAGTGCAGACAGAGCCATCATAGATTTATGTCATTTTGAGCAGTTAGTACAGATCAGGCTAAATGTCTCCAAGGAACAAGGTTCAGTAGAACTGCTACGACTGGGAAATACATTCACTAATGAGACATTGGCAGACCGGTGGCTGGTGCATGCTAACGGAGTGCTGTGATTCCTGTGGAGCTGCACAGATTCATGCTGTTGACAGCCGTGTCACTTACTGTTTCCAAACAGCTTCATCAGCTTTCCTGCAGTCTGCTAGCACAGCAATTGGCTGTGCCTCCAAGGAAGAAGCCGATCTGTAAAAGGCAGTGAATAGGTGCTTTCCTTTCTACTACCAAAAAGCCACACAGATTTAATTTTCTAAATGGAAAATAGCTTATCATTGGTTTGGGAAATCTAGGGGCCTATTTAAGGGGTGTTGTGAGTGAAACTTGCACCTGATGGTTAGGAGCCATTTTCACCACCACTCCAGCTGCAGCACGGTGTAGGGGCTCAGAGTTCTATATGCAGCTACAGGAAAATGGCCCTCTTACAGGAACCATATAAGGTGGTGCTGGGGACCTGTTCCCAAACCTGCATGTGCTGAAAAAAAACAAGTGGCTGATAAATGGGTTGCCAGCTTTGCTTAAAGAAAGGGACCAGCATAGTAGAGTTGTGCCCTCTTTTTTGCAAAATGGTGCACGGCAGCTAGTTCAGCACTGTGGACTGGGAGTTCCCTTATTTCCATTTCCATCCTTGGAATGTCCTCATACAGCTATGTTTCTAGGAATACCATTCTTGAGCTGTATTAATTTGCACACTAAGCAGTCATACAGGTGAACGGAGAGACCTCGTACATGCAAAACTTCTCAGAAAAGTGTTTACTTGAGATGTGCAGAAGTTACACCTATGCTATAGCTTTTTTCAGTAACTCGTGTTTCAGATAATGAAAGACTTAAAAATTTGCTTCCTTATTAAAAATTACACCACTAGCTTCACAACGGCAGTAGGAAATGTCATTTGCAGTTATGTAGGATAATTTCTTGGATGGGTTGAACTGCTGAAGTTGTAAGCTGTTTTTAAATCCTCTGTGCTCTTGGGCTTACAGGTGCATTTGATACAATTAGTCTAGAGGGTCTGGTCTCCAGTGCTGCTAGTACCTTCTAGGTTTTATGTATTGCCTTGAAAATGGTGCCTGCCTCACACATACACACACAAAAAAGTCTCTGAGTGTCCCATGCTGAAAATTCTTTTGTGATTCCTCTCCACTTGTGCAGCTATCTCTTTGCCTCCCTTGTTTGTACCATCTGTATCTGAGGTACAATACAAAACCAAGAAGTCAAGTTTACAATAAAAGCCAGTTTTTGTGAGTGGGAAGTATCAAGCCACAAGCCTATTTAAACCTACAATAAAGTTCAGCTTCTGTGTGCAAACAAGAGCTGAACCCACACATCACACACACTTGCATTTGATCAGTTCCTGCTGTGGTTTCAGCTGGGTGGGGTAGCCTTTTTCTCAAGTTTCTGACACACTGTACAAAAATTAACCATCAAAGTCTTTTTATAATCAGGCTAGAAAACAAATTTTTAAAAAATGTTTGTACAAAAACTTTTTTTGCTAATGCACTTACAACTATCTTCCCATTATTTTCTGCTCATGCTTTGCTGTTTGTTAGTCTTGCAAATATGGTTGGTAGACTGTGCACCTGGTTCTATATTCTGATGTGCATAACACAGGCTAGTATCTTTTGGAAAACTGGTCTGCTGGGTATTTTTGTACAGGCATGATAAATTGACTTCCAGGATATCAGGACAGGCGAAACATCCCAATTTTAATTGAGTCCACTGTAAAATATTTTTAAGGGTCATTTGAGGTTTTTTTCCCTTCTTCAGAGTGCCTCAGGGCATCTGTTGTACAGCTGTGTTTAAAACCCCGTCTGAACATGAGGAAGAACTTCTTCCCTCTGAGGGTGACGGAGCACTGGAACAGGCTGCCCGGGGAGGTTGTGGATTCTCCTTCTCTGGAGATATTCAAGACCCGCCTGGACAATGTCCTCTGCAGCCTGCTGTAGGTGACCCTGCTTCAGCAGGGGGTTTGGACTATATGACCCACAGAGGTCCCTTCCAACCCCTACCACTCTGTGATTCTTTAAACCGGGATGTCAAAAAGAGGGAGAAGTTTGGAGAAGCTGGAGTTTACATGCCTATAGGATTCAGAATATCTTTGTACATGTATTAGTGCAGGTCATGAAAGGACTAAGTGGGGTTTTTGAGACTACTGAAAAATGTTGATTTTTTTTTCATGTTAATATCTGTTTTGTCTTAGAGCTAACTTTGCCTTGATGAATGAAAAACGGAGAGAGAAATTTTCATGCTACCTCCATTTGCAGCAGAAAGGTCAAAACCATTCATTGCTGAAAGTCAGCTTATTTTCCACGCTTGTTATGCTATGGTTTTGTTTATTATTTCTGTTGAAATTATTGCAGAAATTATATTGCCATTAGATAATTTTAATTTTGTTTGGTTGCAGGTTGGATTTTAAATGTCTGAAGTTTACAGTCTCTATACGTGCTTTTGAAAACTTGTAATAAGTGTTACCTCTGTTTTGTAACTGATTCTTACTTGAGAAAACTGGCACTGCTCCGAGTCCTGGCTCCTGTTCCAGGTAGCAGGGCTACTGCTCTCAGTGCTTTGATTTGGGAAACTGGTCTAAAGGGACTGTTGAGAGAAGAGCAGGCAGGAGCTTTCCCTACCTACCAATTGGGAGAGGAGGAGCAGGCTGCCAGACTCTTCTTGCCTCACTGAAAAAAGTTGCATGACAGATGGTCATGTCATCATAAATAAAAATAGACTATTGTAGTTCAAGACAGTTCTGAGCATGATTTCTGCATTGCTTCTCCCCAGGCTGCTGCTGAGAAATGCAGGGAGCACTGCGCATAAAACCCCTTGATCTGCGTAGGAATCCACAGTGGAAAATTAAAATTAAAATTCTAAAATTACAAAATTAATCTGCTTTGCAAACAAATGCTTCTGTCATTCCCGTACAGAAATGCTGTTTGGTTTAGTCAGTAAGGCAAAGGCCTAGCAGTCTGCAAAGTGTGGTTGCAGCACTGAGCTGTTTGATGTGAGCTGCCAGTGCAGCCGTTACATACCCTTGTGCCTCCCTCTGATTCTTTTGTCTCCAGCCCAGCTACCCGCTCAGTCTTCGGAACAGACGCTGCTGTGCTACTGAGCGGCACTGTGGCAGTACCTCTTGGCACTGCATATGAGAATCAGTAATTGAAGAGGAATGGTAATCCGCATTCCGCTACTGAAATAAGCAAGGAGTACTTCCAACAGGGAATGTGTGTCTCATTAGTTTCCTGCCAATGGTTACAGATTATTAAAAGAACTCTGGTAGGGTACTTATGTATGAGGAAAAGAAGTGCTTAAAGGGATCTTAGATACTGTTCCTTCCATGTCATTTTTATTTGTGTTCAAGTTTTACCCAGTTCGAAAAGCATGTATTTCATATCTGCTTTTGACCAGAATGTTCTTCAGCTTCTCAGTATTAGTCTTTACCTATAATCTGTTTGTATTCCTCCATCTTCGGTTCTAGCCTTTCAGTTTCAAAGTAACAAATAACCATACACAACAAGACAGACCTGACAAAGATCTCTTAACACTGTGACATTGTCCGGCTGCTTCCAGTCTGTTCCTTCCCTTACTCTCAAAGTAGCTACTTGGTCAACTTTGTGCATATAGGAATGAAATAAATTAGGCAGATATGTTACTATTTGCACTACTGGTGCCAGACTGAGCATTGCTGTATTGTCTGTCCTTTCCCAGTAGAGACAAAAATTTGCACTATTTGCATGTGTACTTTGCCACCACTAAATGAATTCCTTCCTTCCTCCTCCTTAATTAGCTGGTGTAACGTAATAGTGACACTTTCCAACTAGAATATAGTCATCAACAGAGAAAAGCATTGTACAGTTTTACATTTGTCTTGCTCTTTGAAGAGTAAATCCAGTTCCTGTTCAAATCAATGATTTACTGACTTCAATGGGAGAACAATCAGGCCCTTAATCAGCAAGGAAGTGTAGTCTCAGTCATACTGTGCGAGATCCAAACCATCAAAAGCATGTAAATGATCAAAACAGTGTCTATGTTGAGCCTGCCTCACTTCATACATAATGAATAACTAGTTGGTGTATGATTTAATCTGAAAATATTTTATTAAGCACAGATAATAATGCAGAAATCCATGTAATAAAACAACTTTAGAGAAAAAGCTAAGTTAAAATGAGTTACTATAAATATTGCACTTAGAATTCTTATTTTACATACATAACTCCTTAAAAAATTGGACAATTATAAATTAACACCTTCCAAGTAATTGGAATTTGGTATGTTTGAGATCAGATGGCTGTGCTGCACATCTTCAGCTTTAAGACTTCGGAGGATCTGTTCTAGTCTTGACAGGTACACATACATGGATACTACTTTGTGCCAGGGTGTGCTTAGGTGGGTGGGAGGGAACAAAGGGTGAGCATGGTCTTAGTGTTGACAGTCAGTTGTATTTTCATGACTTATAGTAAGTGAAAATTATTTTTCAAGAGAGATGATAGAATGCAGCTGCAGAGTTTAGTTTTAACATGTTTTGTTTTTCAAGGCATTTAGGATTTTTGAATTCTTAGTCTTAAAACTCATGACAAAGCTGTTAGGAAAGACTTTGCCTCTACCATCTTCTTCTACCTGGCCCATGATGATGTAGTTTAAACCTACAAAGGAGAGCATGAGATTACAAGGCAGAAATTGATACGGTAAGTATAGTTCTGTATCTGTGGTCTCTGTTCATTTGCACTCTGTTACCAATGCTTTCTAACATTTTTTTCCTATGTAAAGCTTATACTTCCTTACCCACCTTTGCCATGCTTGTTATGCGATAAAGTACAGTTACATAAAAATCAAGTAGATAAGTAACTATTACATAATGAAATATGTAAGATATATTAATTGAATGTAGACTGTCAGAATGAGTCTGAACAACATCATAAATGCAGTATAAACGCTGGATAGCTACTGACACTCAAAGTGGAATGTAAGTTATCTCATTCATTTTGAATATTTTCTCATTTGCTCAACTTTCAGGATAATAGACTGAAAGAATAATGCACTTAAAAGTCGTTTCATTCTCTTTTCCTCCCCCAAAGACGTACACATTTTATAGAGAGGCAGTCAGGCAAGCAAGGTGGGCTTACTGTGTGATAAGCACTGGCTGTGGAGAAATCAGATGGATTTGCATATTTTTATGGCTTAGAAGGGTTAGGGGTTTGCAAGGCCTTAGGCTGGAAAGAGTGGTGTTATAGGGGTATAAGCAGAAAAGTTTAGACATTAAGTAATGACTATTCCACAGTTCATGGAGATTTAGGAAGAGAAACAGAAGTGTATGGTTTGGAGCCAGCGGTCTGCCTAAAAGGAGACAATTTGTTCTACCAAGGATATTACTATGTCTCCCAGACAGATTAGTTTCCAGAGAACCAGAGGTAAAAGCAAAAGCTAGTTTCTGACAAGGGTTTTTCACATTGGTACTGCCCACTTTGAATTAACATGCTTAAATACCAGTAGTATCCTGAATGTTATCAGGTTTTTTTTTTTAATGCTAATTAAATTGACTGTTTTCTGCTATGGTTCCATTTATGTTCTCCTGCTCCACCTGTTTACTCAGGAGGCAGGGCTGAAAACTGTTTTTTTTTACTTAGTTACTTCAATGAAACATAGTCTCAGTATTTCTTATAACACCATCTAGGTAGCCCTTGTTACAGTTAACTGGAAATTATCTTGGTTGATCCACACTGTACAATACTGTTCAAGACAGCTCTACAAATACTGGCTGTTTGGAGATATAGAACGGGTTTAGTACTACTAGTATTTCTACAGTAAAGATGTAAATATATGCAGGAGAGAAGCCACAGGGAAAGGTTGATTTTTGTCATTTGCTGTGACATACTGCTCTTCTAGGTTTAGTATGCAGTTGTTTTTCCCTTTTGCATAACTGTGTATGAAAAATAGCTCCAAAATATGTTCACATAAAATCAAAATCTAACTGAGCTTCACATAAGAGAACCAAATCAGATTTTACTGTATATCACGTGGGTTTGAAAAGAAGAAAAAAGTTTTTCAAACTCCTTTCATCTACATGAGTGTGATCCTTTATAAGTAAAAATTAAAAATTCAGTATAAACCTGGATAACTAGTTATTTTTATCTTAAATTGATTATAATATTAGTTGCTGATTATAGAAACAATTACTATAATTTTACCGATTTTTGTGGTCCTATTTCAAATAGCAGTTTTCAAAACTGTTGTCTTCTATAAACACACAAAGCAGTTATTTTTGTGTACCTACCTCTTCTGATGAGAGGACACTGCTTACATACAACAATAATCTTGGCACTCATACTCTTGCCGGCTTGTTGAATTGCTAAATTTCCCTCCTTATATACATTAATGATTGATATTGTTGCATGCAGACTGCCAGCCCGCGTTATTGCTGTGATTACAGTTCCAGTTATTACTAGAAGAAAAGACATATGATACATTTGATACATTTTTATTATTTTTTAGATAGAAATTTTGAGGCATCATAAAAACTGAGTAGTATATTAGTCTGTAAGAAGGAAGGAAACAATGCTGGAAACAGTTACTAAAATGTGGGTATCGCCTGTAATGGGTAACTCGCTACTCACAAATATTGGTAACACCAAGTATAAAACCGTTCCTCGAATGTATCGGTCTCTTGCAAGCCCAGTTCTAGGTTTTGATAATTTCAATTAAACAGTACAATTTGATACTACTTTTTATGACTAATTTTAAAACAGTGGAGAAGCTGAATTGAAAACATTGTAGCCAAAAGCTGAATTCCCAGCTCTCTGACACTCTCAGATGAGTAGCAGGGAATAGTTCATGCCCTAGGAGCTAGATTGTGATCTGTCTGAGGCCTGATACTGATACAAATTTGCCAATTTCAGCTAAATTTAGACTACAGATTAGACTATCATAACTCTCAAAGACCTCTCAGTATGAAAATAAAGATACCATTTTTTTTCTAGGATGACTATATTAACTTGTAGGCCATCTTCAGTTATCAAAAGGGAACGGTAAATGGTATTAGCAGGTTTTTTTCTTCTCAGATCACCTTTTGTAAATAAGCTATTCTATCATAGGATCAGTTAGATCTTCATTTATCAAGTATGCGCGTGGGATTTATTGCAGAAGTCTGCATAATCCACACCTCAGGTTAGGCATTTGTAAATTTGCACATTATCTTCCTTTAATTCGAGAGCTTTAATTAATTGGGAATGTTCAAGTTCAATCAAAAGAGAACTGCGGATATTAAAATGCTGGGTATTGCAGTTATATTTCTAGAAACAAGAAAAAAGAAATGCGTGATGAAAGAGAAATGGCTATTACTTGCTGACTTTATGAATTTAGAAAATAAACCTGGAATAAATCATATTCTACAAACAGCACAGTTTCTGTTCTTACTTTAGGATACACTTGCATTCACAATAGCATATAAAATACTTTTACTCTTGCCATGGAAGAGACAAAAAATTCAAGTATTTGACAAAAAGTGAGAGTGAACATGATTTATTACGCTGATGCTAGAGGAAAAAGAACAAGTTTTGTACAGTGCCATTTACCATCAGCCACAAGAGCTGAGGTGTGCTCAGTAAGGGGACACCAATTTTTTTTTTTTTTCCCTCCCTGCTTCTTTTTGTCTTGGGCCAGCCTATACTGGCTGCAGACTAAAAGAGGCTGGTGGCCAAGAGTGGTAAGGGGTCATGCCACAGTGACTCCGTTCTGCTGGAGAGTACAGCCACAGCCCTCAGCTGTTTTTCTGGCAAAACGATGCAAAGCTGTCCCCACTTTCCTGAAACAACAGATTTCCCCTAATCTCATGGGATGGGCTATAAAGTTAGATTAAAACAAACAAACAAAGTGCTGTGGGAGGTGGAAAGTTGTCCCATCAATTTTTTAGGCATGTTACAGAGGATTAAAAAAGCTTCCAGTATTAATATGGGAAAATACTCTGAGATATAAATGAACAAATCAGCAGTGACAATGCCATCCAAATATGCAGCAGACACCATTTTTCCTGAGTGATTTTCCATTTTTCAATTTGTGTCTGTGTACGGAAAGCAGTGCTTGTAAGCTTCCATGCCTTCCAACTTCTTTTAAAAATATTTTGGAAGTCTATAAACTGTGGAATAGTCAGCAAGTACAGCATGAAATCTGTATTGGGTGGTTACAGACAGATGAGATGACGATACAGTAACTGAATCAATACTTCCCTGCAGGAGGTTGCCTTCCACTGTCATTTGCATTTCAGATTGAGAAAGTGTGTTTCAGACATATGCACAGTCCCTATTTCAGAATATCTCCAAGCATGTATTGAGCGAAACACAGATACTAATGCCAGATACACACATAAGATAGTACAAAAATATAGCCTGTATATTAAGGGTAACTCAGAACTACATCTGGTAAAACTCCTGTGAGTCTAAAAGCACACTGCCAAATGAATAATTAAAAAGAAACAAACTTTGCTTCCTTACCAAAGTTGCTTGAACAATAACTGCTTTCGAGAGTCCCGCTCCTCTTACACTTTTGCTGGCACAGGGCAACTGTAGGTTTCACAACTTTTTGAAGAGCAAAAAGTAAATTGAAATTGAAGTGAGGTATTTGATATAAATGCAAAGCCGTATGTTTAAAAGCAAGAAGAAAGATGAATAATCCTGGTGTGTACAATAACGAGATCTGGTATTGCAAGGGATGACCACCACAATAGCAATATTCCTTTTCTCTGCCGTCACCTGCACTCATCGTCTTTTCACATGTCTCAGTGACGTATCTGTTCTAATGACCTTACAGAATGGGATGTTACAGAAAATTTACAGTTGATTGCAGTGTGATCTTAAATATGTACCTTACTTAGTGTTGCTGCCTGTTGCCATACAGCCCTAGTAGTACACTTAAAGTATCATAACATTACATTACAGTAACACTTCAGAGACAGGGGGTGGCCTTTTATCTGAAATTACTGTACTGTGATGGAAGAGATCAGAGTTCAAATTCCTGTCCTAAATTTTTCACATAGCTTCAAGACATGTAGTATTGTATATTTTTTACTGACGACATTTTGAAACACACCATAGTGTTTGAAATATCTATTTAATATTACGGGTTGACATTTCCTCTCTAAAACAGAATGGTTTGTTTATAAACAAGTGAATACACTTCAGGGTGTTTTTCCTCCTTGGGTGGATGTTAATATATACTTTACTCAGCTAACCCTTTCTACATAATGTGGGAATGCAGTATTTTTAAGGCTTTTATGCACTTTTCAAGTTTGTTTGGAACTGGTGAATGACATCATAATTATTGGAAACATGGAGCTGAGACAGATTAAAAAAACCCAAACTCCTACCTAGCCTTAATTTCCAAGAAAAACTAAATTAGTTATGAAGAATATCTTTGCATTTTTAAACTTTCTTTAAAATGGAACATTTTGCAGAAGTTTTATTCAGCCTATACTTTCTGAAAAAGAACTTGTGACTAATTTTCTGATCAGTAATTTATACTTGTACTTTTAATTGAATGAATGGATTCTTTTTACAATTTTGCAAGTTTCTGAGATTCAACTGAATGGCATTAAAACTACTTTGGCTTCAGTTATGTCCATGACTGTTAGAAGATCTGCATGCTCATTGTTTTGCCTTTGAAATCCAAAGTTTAAAATTTGGACCCCATATGTTTCATTGACTTGGGGTTGTTTGCTCTTTTTTCTCCAGTCTTCACATGATGGGTATTCAGTGAGACTCTTTAGAAAGTTAAATGCCTCCCACAAGGAAAAGTGTTCTGAAGGGCAAGTTACTATGTCTGTGGAGGTACATCTAGTCATATTCTGCATGATGTAGCCTCAGTCCTACAGTCAGATCTACACGGTCATGGGAGTGAAACTCCCACTGCCATCACTTCTGCTGCCTTGATGTGTCTCCATAGTTCTTTCATACCAGTGTGTATTTCTAAAAATATTTTTAATTATATGCTGAGTTGATTTTTATAAAGTGACTTCTGTGTAGAATACAATGTAGAAAGAATACACTATATTTGGCTCCTAGAACTTTAAACTAAATGACAATTTTTCAGATTATGTTTTAAATTGTAGTTAGCGCTTGGCAGGGTGCCATGCTATTTAATTAGTTTCCCTGTCCCACAGCGTCATTTGCTAGGTCAGGCAAGTACCTCCTATCTCAATGCTACATGCAACACATCAAAAAAACCCTAAGAATTTAGTGTTCCTTGAGTCTTTCAATTCAGTGTCCGTAGTAGAAAAATAAGAAATGTAGCACGTAGATGCGTCACAGGTGCATGCCAGTACAGTAGCGGCCAAAAATTCACTGAGGTGCTCTGATTTTTCTAAATTTAAAACTAGGATTATGCATTATAAAATATTCTTGTTTGGTCCTCTCAGGTGTTTTTTTGTTGTGTGTGTTAATACTTCAAGTTTTACTTTTGAGTTTAGTAAACTTTGGTAGGTGACTAACTTTGCTGTGATTTGTCAGTAGAGGCTGCCTGTTGTTTGTACAGACAGGCAAGGTACTTTACCAAAACAGGAGCTGGAGAAGATCTGAATGAAAAGTTCAGTTGCCTACCATTTCACATGTGGCCGTATTGACAGACAAGTGCATGACTTGATCCAATGAAATAAGAAAACCAATTCCTTAACCATTTGTACTGGATTAACCTTCATTACTTTTATTAATGTATTAATTATTTATTCAATTACTAATATTTTTATGTAAGATAGAGACTGAGGTACTGTTTGAAAGTGCCTACTAAAGTTAAATGTTTTATTAATGCCTGGAGTTCTCTGCAAGTTTGAATATGTCTGACTTGCAAGAGAATAAGCTAAGTCTGTTTGAACTGGACACTTCTGAATGCAAATGACTGATCAGAAATTTAAATTGTAGAGGTTTGGTGTGCTGTGGTTTGTTTTTAGGATCAGAAATGCCTGCGCCATGCATAACTGATCAGACATTGAATGGACTTCTATTTTTGTCTGCCTGACAAGTCCTTTTGAACACCTTCCCTCTGTGGTCCTCTCAGGTGACTTTGCATTGGTTTTATTTTCTAACACTGATATTGCTATAAAAAATTATTTGGATTTAATTAGTAAAGTAACCTCTTTTTCATGTGCACACACAAACAGCTCACAGCGCAAAAATGGCAAAACCCTGAGCACAAATCCAGCGTGAGATATCTGACAGCCTGGATTAGTTGAGACCAAGCGTTTGAACTAACAGCTTCATTAAGAAGTGCTTTCTAGTGAAGAGGAGCTGAATTATTTTTTTATTAGCAGTCACATCAGAATGATTTACAGGTCATTATGATTTCATTTTTATAATGTTTATTTTCATCTATTTTAAATACCTTTCATTATCAGTATTTAAGCACCACATCTTCTTGGTCTCCTGCTGACATGCCACTGCTGTCCTGACTTTTGATGCGTTTTAAGTACAAATCAGGTTATGTGTTGCAAAAAACATCATAAATAATTTGGTTTTCTGCTATAACTGTATCTTAAATCTCTCACATTCAGGTTACAGAAATTGTAAGAATTTATCCCTTCAGTATCTCAGTAATGAGGTAGTTTTGGCAATACCTTCAGAGAAATCCTCCTCTGATCTTTCATATATGCTGTCTAGTCTTAAATATAAAAGGAAACTTATTTTTAGTGTGACACATTTCTTTGTAAGTTCCAATCCCTGAACTTTTTAAAATAAAAATAGTTCTAGGAGAGTGTCATCTTGACAGGATGTCAACTGAATCTGAAGAGGGCTCAGGTGGCTTCCATACCAATTTTGCTTGATCTTAATAACTATATGAAGAAAAATATGATCAGATTTTTACATATTAACTTGTATAGAAGAAAGAGTTCCTTTAAATAAAACTGTTTCCTGAAATAATTAGATCTTCTTAGACAGAAGAATTTTGCTCATCCATTCTTCTATGGAATTTGCTAATTAACTGTCAAAAATTGAGAAGAGACAGGAAAATTCAGCTAGAGCAAGTTACTGTTACACTGAACTCTCACCTGGATACATTTGCTTTTAATAACATTAACTAGATTCTCCCTTGAATATATTAATTTTAATTCCCTCAACATTTAAAATAGTAACAAACCGTTAAATTGTAATTTTTAATATACTATTACATTTTTCCGTAACCCTCTCCTTGTCCTGGAATAATTTATTTTTTTAAGAAATAAAATAAAGCCAGTAAAACTTACTTGAGGTAGCAGGGACTGTTGTGGTAGTAGGTGGAACTGTAGTTGTGGGTAACTTTTTTGGTCTAAATTTATAATGGCCAATAAAACCATCGGCTGTTAAGCTTAAATCAGACAAGAACTGAACGAGCAACTCATTTCTCTCAGACAGAATAGGCCTGAAATAGAAAAAAAAAAATAAGCCACCAACATTACTTTGAATGTCAAAGACAAAGAGCATTAGTAAGATTCTTCTTACAAAAAATGAGAGTGCGCTTCACTTAATGGTCTGAATATAGTATCTACCCCTAGATTAATACTGAAATATGTGTTCCTTTGCTGTCGTGTCAGACAGACACTGGTGTTATGGGTGTGAAACTCACTCTGATGAACCAGCTAAACATCTCATTCTTGAAGGTTCTGTCAATATGAGTGTCTTTAAATTCGTCTGTGTGACTTTATTGCAGACCACTTCCATGGAATGGAAGGGGCTAGATTAACATAGCAGGAAAATATATTAAAGAAATCCTCATTATTTAGCAGAGGAAAGTAATTGGGTTTTTTTTAAATTTATTTTTGTTTAATGAAAAACTTATTAAGCATCTGGAAGGCCTTAAGAAAATGAATTCAATGTTGGATTCTGTAATTCTTCGACAAAAATACTAAAATTAAAATGGTTTGGGTTATTATTTCTGTGGGCTCAGTTTTTGTCAATGATTGGATATTCATTACCAAGGCCCTGAAGAGCTAATGGAGTTCTTTTCTTAGGATTTGAAACGTCATGAACGAGCACTGTTCAGTGTATTGGCTTTCAGTTCTTAAGCGGGATAGTACCTTCTGTGACCCTGACTGCCTCTGGATGTAGGTGTAGCGTGATGGGACTTCCTTTAAGACTACTGTTAGAGGAATCGTACGGGATGCAAGTGTAGCCAAAGCAGCACTCCTCTCATTCTGCTTTCCACAGACCTTGTCTCAATATTCACTCATAATTACTAACACAAATTTTTCAAGCAAACGTACAGTTTTTGTAGAGAGGGAGAAAAATAAATAAAGGGGCAAAAGAATCTTGGTGAGGAGAAAGGAAAACAGAAAGTGGTTTTAAGATATATTTTTACTAAAATGACTGTGTTGTTTCTTCCCAGGAAGTCTGACAGGAATCATGAGCCAGAGTACTTCAAAACACTTAATCAGGCTTTTGAAGTAAAAACTTGTGATCATCTCCCAGTTTTTTAGCAGGTGTTTCAGAAATCAGTTTACTATGATGACAGAGTGTAGCATAACCAAAAGTAAGTCCCTGGTTATCTGGATTTCTATAGATTCATCGATGCCGTGGTAGTTGCACAGATCACGCCTCGCTTGCTGCAGTACTGGCACAGGCTGTGGATGCAGCAGGATTATCATCTGCCTCAGAGCTTGCTTCTGCTTCCTGAACTCCAGGACTACAGCAGCAAATCTGACCTAGTCTGTGTATTCTGTCTTTTTAAAAAATACTTTTTGTCTGAGAGGCAGGGGGGAAGGGTTGAGTAATTACATCTAATAAATTGTGATTATTATGTGTACCATTTATTTATGTATCGTAGTAACTGTATTTAGGAATCGGGTAATTGGTTACACTGTCCGCTTGCTGGTCTGCAGGTGGATCTCAATTCATCTCTGCAACCACCATATGAGTTCAAGGTCTCCACTGTTTCTGTTACAGAATGCCATGTTACATTATCTGTATCTGCTGGTTAATGAGTTCCACCTTTCATAATTAGTGTCAGACACGCAGCTAAGACTCCTTATAGAAGGCTTGCTTCACAATTCAGTTTACACACCATGATTTCTGGTTCTTTTACAACATTGGTCTAGTCCTTACTGTTTTTCTTAACCCAGCTGATAAATTTTGATAAGGGTTCTTCAGAGCTAGTGGAAAATCCCCAAGAGCCACACTTTCCCCCTTTCACTGGATATATAAGCTGCCTATATACAACTCTGCTAGGGGAAGAGACTGTGTTCAAGCTCTATACCAGATCTCCAGTTAGGAAGCAATGCTATCATAAAATTGGCTTTCAGGACACTTCTAACATTCTGTAACAGGAAATCTCATCTCTAAGCTATGGGGCCTGGGTCTGAGCCCAGTCTTCTGCCCTTATTTGCCTGTTGCACAAAGTCCATCCTAAAATGTCTGTGTTTTGAAGGCCACTAGGGTTTGGCAGCCCAATTTACAGCTTTGACATGGTGTGGGGATAGATGCCGAGCCACAGTTGAGAGGTGGTTTAGGTATGTCTCCTGGTTGCCTCTTGGGGACTAACTGGGACTTCTTCCTTTTGCACTGTCCTGTCAGCCAAGACCAGTTCCTGACAGTGCAAAATGTACCGTACAGCTGGGCCGGGATTTAGCTGGAAAGAGGCAGCGCAGTCCCAGGGACTGGAGGCTGCTAGCCTCGTCTGTAAGGGGTCTTGTTCATTTCTGCCTTCTGAGAGTCAAGGGAAGGACGAGATCTTGTGGAGTTCAGTTCTTACCTCGTGGGAAAAGGTCTGAAATGTCACAACTTACATATAGTGTGAGCCAAATTAATCATTAAGCTTCTGACTTAAACTCTGTTCAACTAGGAAGCAATTCCATTTGCTCCAGCCCTCTGGATCCAGCATGCACACAACAAAACACTCATGGCAGGAACTGAAGGTATTTGTATGGAACATCACTAGTTAAGTGTTTCTAACACAAGATTCTGTTAGTTTTGGGGGTTTTTTACAGTAGCTCGAAGGTGAATACCTTACTGTTCTGCAGTAACAGTGGAGTTGTAAGGGATGGAGCTGCAAAGTCACAAGGAGGTTCTCATGCTGTGCTCATCGATGGAATACCTGTCTACCTGGTGATAAAGTATTAAGTAATGTAACTACTATCTGTCACCTGCTGGTTGCTTTTTTTTATTCTGTCTAATGAGAGAGGAGTGTTTGGAATAGAATTCCTTTTGGGAGGGTGTTTTTACTTCAGATGATGGTGGGTTTTTATCTAATATGTACAGATGCTTACAACATTTGGGTCAAAGAAACACATCACCCATTTGGAGACCCATTCAGTCCATCTGCAGTCACTCCAAGTGCCACAGCACTGCAACACAACAATTCATCTTAGTTTCCAGGTAAAGCTCTGAGCTATAAAGTATGAAGTCACTTTGCTGTGAATACATCTGTGAAGCAAAAATGGAAACATTCTGAATGTCATTTGGCAAAGAGGTGGAAGTGAATGTCCAAGATTTCTAACCCACCTCCTTGCCTTGAGGACTCACTACTGACTCTGCCTTGCAGAATCTCCAATCTTTGGATTGGAGGCAAGATGGAAAGATAGTTTGCTTTTGCAAATGAAGTTATTCCTGAAAACAAGGAATTGATTATGTATGTAACTACAGCTAGAATTTAGCCTCTTGCATCATTTTAGTGGCCTGAATTACCTAGCACTTAAAGAGCAATCTTACCCGTAAGACTCTCTGTGATCAGTATTTTTCTATAGAGCAGCTTTTGTGACTTCTTACTACAAAAAGGGGGCCTGGAAGGAAATGAATGTAAGCCTGAAAAGAAATGTCTTTACATAGAAAGTTTCAAATTGGGGGTGGGGGTGTAGCAGAACAGAAAGAAAGAAAGAAAAAATAGAAAACAAAACAAAACAAAACAAAACAAAAACCCCAAACAACAGAAAGGGGAAAAAAAAAAGTACAACTCCAGACCAAAAGCCTAAAGTGGCTGAAGGAAACTGAAGTTAATATATTTCAGGTGCAGCCCTACCGTTAATTAAATTCTTGCTAAATTTCTAATAAATTTCCGTAGGCCTAAGCTTGCTCTATTTCTAGCACTGTCATGCTATTGCATATAGCTGCTGCATGGAGAAGAAAAATCTTTACAAAGACTCTTTTTAAAGAGCCCTACAGAATGTCTGCCTCCCCTCTCGTCTCCTGAGGTCTATACTACATAACCTTATAAAACCCAACCAAACAAAAAACACAAAAAACCCCTCACAGTAAATCTCAGTCTAGCAAGCTATGCTTAGAAAGACTGAGGCGTGCACCTCCTCCCCCTGTACCACAATTAGTTGCTCTGGGAAATCAAACTAGCTGCCACTTCTGACATGTAAGTCTGGCCAAACAGCTCCATGAATTTTTAAAAAATATGTGTTAAATATTAATTTGTTTATAACATATTAATATGTCTTCAATTGTATTTCTTGAAACAAAATGCGTCCTCTTAATCTTCTACAGCTACTCAGCTTTAAGAAGCTTGATGGAAGAGGAATAATGTGAAAGGATAGCTAAAAATTACTAGCCACACCCAAAAAACTTTACACTTTTTGGGGAATAATTATTATCTGCTATTGCTAGACCTGATTTATATAGTTACAGTGCCGTTCGCTGGGTTCAGGGTGGTTTTTGGGCTGTGGGAGGCTTGGGATGGGTTGCTTTTTGGGGGATAAGGGAGTTGTGGGTTGAGGGGTGGTGGTGCTGAGGGGGTTTGGAGGCAGCAGTTTGCTAGCAGAGCTGGTGAAAGCCTGCTGTGCTACTCGGCATGCTCAGGAAAGCAATCTGTGCCATGAGAGAATGTGCCTGGGCACAGGCGGAAGAGATGGTGAGCAGCGAAGCAAGGAGCAGCCGGGGAACCAGCAAAAGGGAAGCAGCTGAGGGGGAAATGAGCCAGATAAAGTGAGTAATGAGCCAAGGGGCTAGGGAGCTCGGTTGGATCCTTGTACTTCAGTATCTATAATCAAAACTTACGTGTCAAGGTGATGTTAGTGTTCAGCTACCATTAATATTGGTATTATAGCAATATCAGTAGCATTAGCATTGGTGTTATTGGACAGTGCTCTAATGAGGCTTGAGGGACAGGACAGCACACGGGTTGGAGCCAGGGCTAGTCACGGAGGGAGAGAAAAAAGGGAAAACCTATGGAGAAACAAGATACTAAGCAATTCCTGGAAGTTTAATTGGAGGTAGAAAATGTCATATTTAATTTAAAAAAGAATAGAAATCTTTTGGAAGCCTCGTACAGAATGGTTAGCAAAATAACGCATAGTGGTAGTGAAGTTCATAATTCAAGAAAGTTACTTACGCTGGTGGACTGTCTCCGCAGTACTTCCCAATTCTTTTAGCATCATTGATTTCCCCACCATTAAACACTGCGACGTAGTCATATCTGCAGTAGTTGTCTCTCTCCACATCAAACTTCTCAAACTTTAATTCTATTAGCTGCAGGGAAAAGTTTAAATAGCTCATTAAGGTGTTGATATGCAGAATTTATCAGTGCTTCTTATAGTAAGTGGCCTCTTCATATGAAGTACTAATTGATTT
>Ga0181612_117218_pt1 | contig 29302 bp, 18 predicted proteins | sample HoacroProtozoa21_FD_119630 | JGI IMG/M metagenome (GOLD analysis project Ga0181612, IMG submission 119630) | Hoatzin crop microbial communities from Cojedes, Venezuel. Combined Assembly of Gp0051906, Gp0051904, Gp0051908 | reverse complement strand
TGCACCCAGCTCCCTATCCTTCATGGCTTCGGACAGATGGCCAGCGAGTGAGCACTCCTGAGCTGCTGATGGAAGTGGATTCGCCTCTGGGAACCAGGCTGTGCTTTGTCAGTACCTCTGGTGGTGACATGCTCTGGCTCCATCATCTCTTGATAGCTACAGAGGGCTAGGCTTCCCTGCCTTAGACATCCTGTGCAGCAGGACCCTGCGGGTTGTTTCCATGGCGGCTCCTGTTGATGCTGGCTGGAGTTTGCAAACCCAAATTTAATCACACTAGTACTTCATTCCTACGTGTTTGGCCTTGGTTTCTGGAGTTAGCCAGTCCTTCGCACTGCTGGGTGGCCATGCACAGACTTAACTCTTTTAATCCCTCCCAGATTTCTTCACGGCTGCTTTCTTCAGAGTCCTCGTGACCCACTCAGACCTCTAAGACTTTGGTAGGCTCGGCTCAGCCTGAGTGAAGCTGAGGCCGATACCGAGGCTGGTGTCTTTTTTTCCTGCAGCCTTCCCATGTGTTCCCAAACTGACAGCTCTGCTCCCTTCAGTAAATACTGTCGCCTGCTGTCATTGCTGGAAAGCTTGCTGCCTGACTTGCCTGCAGACAGAAAGGGGCCTATATAATCAAATAAGTAGGAAAAATTAGAAACAGGGCCATGCTGTGGCGCTGGTTACAGGGAGTAATGATAGCAGAGATGTCCATGGTGTCATTTGGAGTGACACAGCCTCTCCACTGTCAGGCTTTCGCCCTTCCAGATAAACCCCTACGACCACACGAAGTGACTCACAGCATTGGAACAGAAGTTCTTGTCTTCTGCAGAGGCTCCTCCACTCTTCTACTTTCTGTAGAGGCTCCTCCACTACCTTTTACCAACTCTCCACCATCCAGAAGACATGCCAAGGGCTATTTTAGGGAAGGTCTTGGATTAGTCAGAGAGGCTGCATCAGAACGAGGAAAGGCAACCCCCTCCTGTCACAGATTCAAGCTGCTGCCTCAGGAAGACTTACAAACAGGTCTCAGAAACCCAGGACGGGAAAAACACTAAAACTAGATGGATGTTGCTTATTGTAGTTCTAACTCATAATGAAGGAAACCAATTGGGCATGCAGTGCATTATTATTATTATTATTGTTATTGTTATTATTGTTATTACTATTATTATTACTACTACTACTGCTACTGCTGCTACTGCTACTGGAGAGTGGGAATGCAGGTGGTATCCAACATTGTTCACATATCAAAGAAGCTAAGCACTGTTCTGCCTTACCTTTTGGGATTTTAGTGTTTTCCAAGGACACTAGCTTAGCCACCAGTGAAGATTCAGCAGCAGAGCTGATGGACCTATCGTTGCTCCTGCCTACACCCTTCACTTTCCCCCATGCTTCATGTAGGACTGAAGCAGTAGATCACCCAGCATGACAGCAGTCGTAAGGTTATAGAGGTCTCCTTGCACAGCTTGGCTGCTCTTACCCCCGCCACCACAAAAGAAAATCTGACATGAGGTAATGTTGGAAGCTGCTCTTTGGAAAGATCAAGTGGAAGATTTGTGTTTTTCAAAATTAAATCTCAAACCATGGATGGCTCAAATCTAGGTCCTGTCATAGCTGCAGCCCAACAGTCTGCCAGGGAAAGAGGACTCCAAAAAGAGGTCTTCGTTTACCTCTCCCATGTAAGCAAATCTATGGCTATGTATGAATAAACATGTCTGCGATGGCTAGGTGTGTTTCATAAACCTTTGGTGTTTTTAGGAATTTAAAAGACCAGTCACTCAGGAAAGGCTTTTACCATACCCTCCAACAAGCTACCCCGAGCTTTGTCATTTCTGTGCCATGAAGTAGCCATCTAACCCAAAGGCGCTGCGCTGCAGCATGAGTCTCACCATTTCAAGGACTTCACAGAAGAAGATGGCTGAGGTTCACTTATTAGCTTTATCAGACACCCATAAAATTTTCAGGATTCTCTGTTACTATATAAGCAAGTGCAATTCTTACGCTGCAGATTAAAAACTACTATGTAGAAGGATTTTGGAGTAAATGTCTACCATTCATTCATGCCTTTAGGGGACTATTGCAAAATCACTTTTAAAGTAATTTCTCTTCTGGATCTTTGCTGTTCATCTCTTCTAGAGATCTGAGGACACTGCAAGATACAGGCACATCTGTTTCCTGAACCCCAACCTATGGGCAGCGACAGCTTGCTCTGTCTAATTGTGTGTGTGTTTGTGGGCAGTAAAAATACAATTGTGTTATGCACACACACATACACACAGAATATTCCATTTGTGGTTAAAGCTAAAGCCTTAAATCATAACACTAGAGGTATCAGAATCACAAACCAATTCTGCAGGCTCACATCGCATGCGATTTCAGGATAATTTCACAACATCTTGGCTTGAGGGTTGTTGTCAATAGCATTTTCTAAAGGGAAATTGTGAGTAAACTACGGTAGACAAGGGCTTGATGGGCTTCTGGAATCTGGTGCCAAATTTCCAGCAGAGTTTGAGTCAAAATAGCAGGAGAGGAAAGATGAGGAGGATTTTTTTGTCATGCTTGCTATTACAGCTTAGTGGCAGGACACTCAGGGCTGTGTCACAGCACAAGCACGTCAGCACACGGTACAAGTCGAACAGCATGGGGCGATGGGGGTAACTGCCCGCAGAGTTGTCTGATCAGCAGAATAAATGCGCAGCTGCGGCGTGAAGCACGCTGTGTAAATCCACAGAACTCAGTGTACCCTGCCATGTCGCAGCAAACAGCCAAGCTTGCCTCTGCATAAAACATCTCAGTCCACGTGCAATGCCTGCAACAATTAACTTTTACGTGCTAATTACACAGCTTTTCTGTCATCAATCTACTTCATTACAGCCCATTACTCTGATTTTCGTTGCTTAAGTCTTAGTGAGCCACATACTCCTCTTTTTGTGATTGAGGAGAAGGTAAGCAGCACGTCTTGACCGTTTAGAGCACGCATTAGAGGAGTCGTCCCAGGGGGGACTACTGCTTCCACGCTGCTGTCTCCACTGAGAGATAAACGTGAGCAGAAGTTCACGCCAAACATCGCTGCGTGATGTTTTGAGCAGCTAAACCCCAAAAGGTCTGCAAAACGCTCCCAAGCAAGTTACAGATGGGTGACCATACTGTCACCTCAGAGAGATGCTGAGCTCTTCTGTGTCACATTCCGAGGTACATTGGACTGCAAGAGGAAAATTCCTATAACAGTGTGAATAGTGATTGATTAGATATCTTTCTGACCAGCCATTTTCAAATCAACATAAGAATCCCAAACAATTTTTGAGGCTGAAGGACAGGGGCAGGTAACTAGCATAAAAACATATTGCTTTAAAATTGCTTCATTTGCATTTTATGTGGATTTTTCTAGAGAATTCCATTGAAATCCACTAAAATACACTACTCCAGGTTTACACCACTGGGATCAAAATCTGGGGCCCTCCATAAGGAGGGCCCATTAAGGTGTATATAATCCAGCAATGCAAGGGGTCTTCATGTTAATAATTCCTTATCAACAGCATTTTGAAGCCTTCCAAAGCCCTGAACGAAGACCAGAACCACCTAGAGCTGCACAGGAAGCCAAAGCCACGGTCTCAACTTGTCTCAAAGCCTATTGCTTCTCCCTAGTAAAGCATCCATGTTCTCACTTAGAGTAAAGGCATCTGCAGGTAAATTACTCTCTGCCCGGTCTAATGGACAAATTTCTGCTTTCATTTCTGGGGATATAAATCTTAGGCTTACTTATCTGACAACATAGGGTATTTCAGTGTGAGAAATTTCACCCCAAAACCCTGAACGGTTTCCTAACTTGTGGCTTTATTCAGAGTCCTAGAGTTTATCCTTTGTAGGAAAACAGTGTACCAAGAGGCACAGCAACCTTACTGCAGATGTCAGCAGCTTATCCAAACAGACCTTTCCAGGAGGCATTTAAAAATGGAGGGTGCAACACACCTGCGTCGTCCATCTTCTAGCCTTGCTCTGCTATCAGCATTGCATAGTCAGCTGAAGAGCAAAAACAGGCCCAAAGTGTAATGACTCAGTGCAGGGCACAAAGAAGGAGAAAAAGTGAACACTTAAAAACATCCATAATATGGCCCTCTGGCTTTAGCATCTGCAAAAGAATGTTGTTTTTCTAACAGCTGCTTTTTCAAAAGGTTCTTACTGCAAACAACATATGAACTTTATTTGTAAAAACCTTTTAATGAAGCAATATTTCAGTAGTACAACAGACCACCACGGGAAGGAAAAACATTTGTTTTGTAGTTTCTGTGCCCTGATTCTGTCTCTTTGCTCTGGTGACTGACTTTCTACCACTGCACAGGAGGAGCACCACCATCCTGTGCTCAGCAGCACTCATGTTGATCTTTCTGAGAAATACAGACATTGTTGTTTTCCCCTGCAAGAGGGCTATATATGTAGATATATTTAAAAAGAGAGTTTGATCTCTGCTGCTCATTCAGTGAGAAAAATGTAATGCAAAGAGGAGACCAGAGGTTCAGCAAACAGCTAGCGAGGGGTGCAGTAGCCATCCACTGATACCTGTGCAAAGTGTTGCTGCTTACCCAGGATGGATGGCCACTGTTTGAACTCCTGGGTTTTAAAGTGGTGGCTCACTTTGCTTTCTGCAGCTCTCTACATGCTGATCTTGATGCTAGGAGACAGGCAGAGAGATTAGCCACTTTTCTACACTGTGGTATTTGCCATATTAGTAGCAAGTGAAAAGCAGTTCTTAGTAAGGCACCTGAGGTGGAGTTGGGGGGAAAGCAGGGTGTCCAAAAGTCTTGCACCTGATAGATCAATCAAGGCTGAATTCAAAGGCAGATGTCTAAAGATTAGAATAATTTAAGAGATTGAGGCCTGAATTTTTAGCATCTAACATAAGACACTTGCTTGAAGACCCTATATGAGCCATCTAGAAGTCTTCATCATTAGAAGTGAAGGGAGAGATATCTTCTCTCCATCGACTGCTGAGGAAGCTCCCAGGAGTGCTCTCCTAATGGAAGACCCTCAGCTGAGCGCTTGATGCTAGATGTTGCATGCAGAGGCCATCATTAGTAAACCCAGCTGTAGTATTCAGGCTTGAGCTCAGACAAAAACTCAATTATAGGCCTCACTGCTCCAGCAGTGGTGCAGCAGGATTCCAGTTGTTGTGCAGATATAGACCCTCTCTCCTGCTTCCTGATGTTCTGCATCATGCATGGTGGTTATTTGCAGAAGAAGGAGCCAGTTACCTGGAGGAGTGGAAATAAGACAGCAGTAACCAGAAAGTTTACTGAAGCAAACCCAGCCAGTACAAGACAGCGGTCAGCATTTGCTAGCCCTGAAATCATGTGGTGAGTCTCAGTCCAGCTACCAGTGCACCAAGGTCTCCTTTGAAGACACCTTCACGGTCAGTGATGCTGAAGTGAGAGGGCCATTCCCTGTTACAGTGCCTCTTTCATGGAATGCCTTTCAGCTCTACAGATCTGCCCAGATATGCTGTCGTGGATGAGAAGACCGTGAGTTCATACAGGCACCCCATGAACTGCAGAGACTGGTCTTGTCAACACCTGTCCTTCCAAACTCCCACTCCCACTGTGCTTTTTCAAGCATATTTATAATTCCCTTTCATGTAATTGGCGATTTCCCTTTCCTCCCTCCTACAGGTTAGGTTAAAAGGGGCAGGAGGTCCTTTTCTGTATTGATTTGTTTTCCTGACCTTTCTGACACATGCAGAGAAGATCAGCAAAAAGGCACTGGAAAAGGAGCAGAACACAAGCACAGTGCTTGCTCTCATTTAAAGAAGCAAGAGAAACACGAGACTTAGCATTGAGTAGAAAATAAACTGTCCTCTGAGGAGAAGAAAGAAGCTGCCCGTATGGAGAAGGGACTGTGAGGAGTACCGCTTTGCACTGCAACACCGATGGAGCAGGCTATGAAAACGGAGAGTCAGCCTTCAGAGAGCAGTCATGATCTCAGAGGTTTTCTTTTTCTCTTTTCTTCACTTTTTTTTTTTTTTGAAGAAATGTAGTTTAAATAGATAAATCCTATTTCCAAATAAAAGGAAATGAGATAAATTATTTTTAATCCTTGATATTTACACCCTGCTATTAAGCCATTCCCCACCACAGTGCACTGTGTGTGGTACCATTATATGCGCTGTGGATTTGGCTAGACATAAAGCAGACGCCCTGATCACTAAAGCTCCCCTGACATTTTCTTGTGAGTGCATCATGGTGGCTTGACCAAATTCTAAGCTGGGTAGTAACATTTTTTTCTTCTTGCTTAATTCCTCCCATGCATTCAATAAGATTTGATATTCATCTTCCCTCCCATATCTTGTAGCACTTCTTTGCCTTGCTGTATTCCGCAATAAAAGCAGACATAGCACAGCAACGAATGAAGTGATTGTTACAGCGCCTTTACCAACCTCACAGGGACATGCTGAGGATTAATTAGTTGCTTATTCAGAGCTTTTATATCCTAAGTTACTAAAAATAGTATAATCGTAACAAAAACAGATTACTACATTATCAGAATCAGTTACTAAAATCCCCAGTTAAGACAATACAAGTTTCCTAATAAAAAAAATTCAGGACTCTATTCCAATCTCACCCCTGCTGGGAGACACAAAAAAATTAACCCAGACTAACTTTTAGAGTCGGTAATTATATCTCACTGAAGACCTGTATGACGTTCTCGTAATTATGCTGAAACAAATTAGGACCATTTTAATTCCGAAGAGAAGAATCTAAGGAATCCATCCGTTTATGTGGCCTTGCTAATCCACTTTCAATCCACACGTTTAGTTAATTCAGATTGTTTTCCTCAGCAACTCTGCATAAGCAAATCCTTACTCTGCAGCAGCCACTTCCCATCACAGATACTCATCAGCAGCTTTCGTAAGTCCAGTAACCTTGTGGATTTATGTGGTTGGACACAGGCAATGCTTTCTTCAAAGCCTCAAACCTTTGGGACTCAGATCTGAGCACCAGAGAAGTGAGGGCAGAGGAGATTCCCGTAGCCCCTCGCTTGAGATGTGACCTGGGGTTGCTCCAAACCACACTCCAGCTGCAGTAACCCTTGAGGGCTGTCAAGCAGCCAAGAACAGATGCGCTGCGGGTCCTCAGTGCCGTTCCCTCTCATGCTTCACTCATCCCTGGTGCTCAGAGGCAGCAGGGATCGGTCTCTCCATGCAAAATTTATTCCTTCGGGTGCAACGTCCATCCTAAAGGAATCCTCCATGGAGCACTTGTGTTCGTATGGCCAGAACGAGATTTAGGATTGAGACTTCTATGCCCAATTTTTGTGCTATGAATACCTGCCAAGTCTTCAGGACCTCACTTCAGGCACAACTTCATTGTTTTAGAGAGAGAATTACCATCATTTCAAGCCCTCTGAAAGATGGCACCAATCCGCTCCATTATTACCCTACTACCAGGGAGGTCTGCTGAAAGACACCAGCACGAGGGCAAAGAGCCCACAAATGGGAAATTGCAGTGGAGTACCCTGACACGCAAAGAGCACTCGCTCAATTCAAAACAACCAAAACAACCCTTTCCTTATGCCCCGAGGCACTGAAATTCTCTCCGAGAGTGACATTCTTTTAAAAGAAGAGTAATCAAATATAAACGCTTTTCAGCGCCGAAGCTGACGCCTGCACACATGATGCGCAGGGATGAATGCACCTGTGAAGAAAACGCCTTTGTTCCTTTCTGGCTCACATCAGGGCAACGTGCTGTAGATGGCTGCAACTCCTCTAGTTGAATGTAAAGGCTGTGCCCTAAAAAAAGCAAACAAACAGCATTGCTTTTGTGTACAGTTAAATCTGGCTTGCCACCAGGAATTTGTTTAAGATACCAGGGGTCCTGAGGCTACATGCCACTGATGTATTTTGAAGTTAGGGCAGTTCTATTCATTGCAAAGCAAACCTTTACAAATACGGTAGCATATCCTGCATCAGCCATGGGAGGTGTTTAGGAGACTACAGAGGAGCGTTCATTAGAGCCGCTCAGCAGTGAGGAACTGGAACACCAATGCATTCTGCTGAGAGAGGAACAAATGCACTGCTCACAGCAGGTCTGTAGATACGTACACCATTATAAAGTGCTCTTACCGCACTGTTGTGTCCTTTTCAGCTTCTTTGTTCTAGCTTTTCTTGTGTTTTCTCCTTCCTTTCCTCACCTTCGTTACTCCCAATTGCTCCTCTGCCTTTACCTCACTGTTTTCCCTCGTTCCTTCCCATCTCCAGCTGCAAGGCCACTCTTCCTCACGGGTCTGAGCAGTCCTAGCAATACAACAGCAGCCACTCTGACACTTCACTAGCTCTAGAGCCCTCTCTGGCAGGACCTGAACACTTTTGGGCACACAGGGCTGGGTACATGTCAACTCAGTGCATTACCTGAACTTTGCATTGCTGACTTGTCACCCTCGGACCTCTATTTTTCTCCTCCCAAGACAGATAAACAGGTCCTGCAAGCTGATTCATCCTGTTCTCATTGCCTTCTGGAGTGCTCTCACTTGCACTGGCCTAGGTTATACGCTTAGGTGATGCTCTTGAATCAGGCACCTCAGCTGGATTTCCCTCTGTCTCAGGGCAGCCAGGATGAATCTGGGCTTTCTACCCTGCCAGCTGGATGTACCCTTTGCGGTAGGCTTGGGGTTGATGTATTGTTTTCCCAACTCAGGCTAAGGATAAATATTAAATCTGGATTCACTGAAGCTGTAAACATGCAGCCTGCACTGGGTTCAGTCCTTTTCTAACTATGGTGAAGCTCAAAGCCACCATCAGCTGCACAAACAATCTATGAATTCATAATCTGTGAATCTTAGAGGATGGGGAACAATTACTGTACAACGCTGCACATGTATTATTCAAGCTCCTGAAGCCACCCAGCTGGCAAGACCACAAAAGAACAAATGTCTTGCGGTAAAGTTCATTTTAATTGAAAGACCAAAGAGTCACATGTGCCCCTCTTTTTAGCCTTAAGGACAGCAGTAGAACTAGTGTCATTTTCAGAGCCACTGCTAATAAAAAGGGGGTAGAGAGGGCTTTGCTTTCTATCAGAAAGGGATATTCACTTTTAATGCCCACCTATGCTACTCTACAGTTATACAGTGAGTCCATTTTGGTGACACTATGATGCTGTCTAATTTGCCTGTTATGGATTATATGGCCTGTCACCTCAAATGTTAATCTAGATATTACCAGAGAAGGGATAAACAAAATAAAGATCTGGCTCTGTAAACTTAGTCCACATTCATGACACCACTATACAAAAACGGATGCTGGCCCTTTGGTTTGTTATCCTCGGTTAACCCAGATTCTCTGATCTAGAGACAAGTGTACATATGGCAGTCTCCAGGAAAAACTCATGCACCAGGCTAGATGTCAGGATGGCGACATTTCTTTCTTTTTTATTTTTCAGTTTAACAAATCACTACAGGCGGTTTTGCACGGTTCACGTGTGCAGTTTTGCACAATTCGAGGCTGAAGTCCGAAAGTGACCGAAACTGCTGGTACAGCCTGTTCCAAGCAAACATATTTATGAGGACAAAGCTTGTGAGATCAGAAAGAGAGGCCCAGATGAAGCCAGCCTCTGGCTACCTAAATGCTGCATCCCCTGACGTGCAAACCCATATGCTATATGCTTCACCCTCCTCATGCATTCTCCTAGAGTGACCTGCTGCTATTAATAGCCCGCTACCGTCAGGATCCAGCACGACATATCAGAGCAAAAGAATTTTCTCCTTTTTGGAAAAGGCAGACAGCTACAGTGTTCCCCCGCCCAGCTTCGCTGAGCTGCTCGCTATGCTGTATTCTATCCATGCAAGGCAAAATTTTGTGGCCCCCTTCATTTGTTTAAATGAATGTGCAGCAGATGAGTTAGGCAGAAATAAAATGCGTAGTCTCTGTACTAGGATGGTTGTAGTAGATACAGACCTCCTCTGGGACACCACAAGAGCATAAGACTTTCATGTTTGCTGCAAAGCGATATTCTGCATGGCTGCAGTTCCTGGGAAACTGCTGTCCTGAAGTAAGGAAAGTGGTATTCCCTGCCAGGAATTCTTCTTGCCAGGACAACAAGACCTGCTTGATTAGACAGAGTTGCTTTGCCCATACGCTCCAGGGCAGCACATCTGCTTTGTTGGGGACCTAAGCCCGTTATTTAGGGCTGACTCTCGTTTGACCAAGTCAAAAGTCCCACGACCTCCAAGAAGAGCAGGATCAGGCTCTGAATCCTTCAACACATTCAGTTCAGCGAGTTTCACTCTTTTACTGAAATCTCTGGCCAGTGAACCAGGGTTTGCTCCATCCTGAGCTCCTGGTAGCACTTTATTTCACATCTCCAAAATGCCCAGAAAATTTAAACTTGCTCAGATTCCTTTTCACTTTCTTTTTTAAAAGGTGGGAATTTTTCCCTTTTTTTTTTTTTTTAGCTTTGGAAATGGATTGTTTCTGAATAGCTGATCGCAGCATTAATTCCTCCTCCCCTTCTATCATGCAAGGTGAATATAGATACTTTAATAACGCTCTAAGACTTTGCGTCTGCCCTGTACTGGAAACCACTCTTTAGTTTTGTTCCACAAAATCCATACGCATTGCTTGCTGTTTGTTGGCCTCTGGTCAAAGGAAATAACAAATAAGAACAATAAATTCAAGAGGTGGGAGAAGAGAGATCTTTCGGATGTGAAAGCATCACTGCTAGCTATTTGAAAACCTCGCTCCACTTGCCCCAGCCCTTCTGATCCCCATTTCCCTCCTGCCTTCCAGGATATCATCAGTCCTGGAGGTGGGGAGAAGTCAATGAACGACAGCTGCTGAACTCTGGCTTCCGCAAACAGTCCAAGGACAATCTGCTTCTTGCCAGACTACTTGGGGGAAAAAAAATACTCTTCAATTTTTTAGGCGTATATTTTGTGTTTAAAAGACCACACACAGTCTGGAGCTTTGAAACGATACTGTGGGATTCAAAGGATACTTTCTGGCGATGATGATTTATGGTGCTGCATCACAGCCCTCTTTGAAGAAACGAGGTGAAGCCAAGTGTCTTTGGCAGGAGGGGAAATGGCCATCCAACGATATGTCCAGATACCAGGTTTAACACAAAAAAAGACCCAATTGTCACTGCAGGATGTTGCAAAGGCTGGATCTGCAAATGGGTTAAAAAAGGGATTAGACAAATTCATGGATACTGGGCCCACTGGCAGCTATTAAACGTGAGGATCTGGCTGCAGTCTCTGTCTTGTGAAGTCCCCTATTTCACTGATTGCCAGCAACTGCTAGGTCTTATTGAACAAAGATGTCTCTGCATGCCCTGTGGGTGTAGTCTTTCCTTAGGCAGCTGCCACCAAGAAAATGCAGCGTGCTGGTACTGCCCTGGGTCTCGTGCAGGCGGGGGAAGCGCTGATGTTCTCTGCTGAGCTACTCGGGGCTGTGCGGCCGAGTGCTGCTGGCTGCACGGGGGGTCTTCCATCCACTGGATGTACAAAGGTGTTCAGTGGATGCTAAACACGGAGCAGGTGGGAGGGATCGTCCTGCGCCATGCTTGGTCGGGTGCATGCATGTTAGGCTTCCTGCAGGACTTCTGGAAAGAAGTACACACACCCTAGTAATGTTTTTAACACTGAACACAAACACTGCAGTATAGTCAGCAGGCATCCCCTCCACAAATCCAAAATATGGGCCAGGACTGAGAGCTTATGCAACAATATCCTCACTCGCATGGGTGAAGAAAAAGCACAAGGAGAGTCTCTAAGGTTGCAGCCCCGAGAGAGGAAGCTGTGCTCACAGGAGAGCTTTCCTCCAGGCCCGTCAGCAACGTCCCTAGGTCTCCCCACCTCGCTGAAGAACAAACCAGATGTCTTTTCAGAAGAGATACAGTTGAGATCAGACTTAAAAAATACTCATCATCTTCTGTAAAACAGAAACTCTCACCATGAGCCGCTCCCTGCATGACACAAAGTCCTGGTGTTGGTGAAGACCCTGCCCTGTGGTTACCTACCCAGGGAGCAGGGACATCTCCGCAAAGCCCCGCCCTCTTCTCAGTGGCTCAAAAAATCCACGGACCGATCTCTGGATTTTAGTAACGTGACACAGCAGAGGCATCCTGCATTTTGAGAAGTTGGTTTTGTTTTTTTTTAAAGTAAATGCTCCCTCCTTAATACTTTATGCAAGCAGACATGAATGCCAATCCCTTTCAGAACCTGTAAGCCATCTGGAAGATGAACAGCTACACAGACACAAGCAGTCTACCCCAAAGTTACGGCAATGAGAGATAATGATCCTGGCTGCAAAGGTGGAGGCAGACCACTATTCTCAACATCTTTCTATAGTGTTCTCTCAGCCACAACTCTTCTCCCAGCCCTGTCACACCAAGCCTGGTCTCATTCTCCTCATGTTTACACAGGTGTAAACCCAGGAATATATTCATCACAGCTGGTAGTAGGGATTTTCCTCCTTTGTCAAGCAGTAGGGTGGCATTTTACCAAACTGATGGCAGGGTCACTTTGTTAGCTAGCAAAAAATAGAAAAGGTACTTGCTGAAATCTGTGAGGTGGTGTTTTGGCCCGCACATCTTCCAGCACCCGGCACTAAACGTCTCCACAGAGGGCAACACCAGAGAAGGGTGAGATGGTCCCCAAATCAGCAGGTTAGTGCGGTGCCAGTGGCCAACAGCAGGAGCACAGCCAGCCCTCTTACTCACCACCTCCTTGATTGCCATAGCTTGTACCCAACTGTAAAAACACCAGGCACTGCCTACGTTGGAGGCAGTAAAGCCTTAAGAGAGGTAAGATGCACAGAGTTAAAAAACGATGCGATGACTAAAACAGGCGCTGGGGACTCCAGGGACGCGGGTGCTGCGTGACACCAGGCAGTTCAGCCCCCTGTTCTGCGTGCCTTCCCACACTGCAGCGGTGGTGGGAGGCTTAATGAGCGCTTGGGAATCCTGCAACTTTTTTTTTTTTTTTTAATTAAATTGTGCTGCACTGTGAGCTTTTGTCATAATGGGTCTGGCTGAAATACCATGCACATTGATCTGCTCAAAAGTCCCCTCAGTATTAAAAATTATTGGAAAAAATACTTCTAGAATTCATTTTAATGTGCATATTTTTCTCTCCATCCTATTTACCTTCTCCATTTTTTCCTATCCCTCCTCTCTCCTTTTATTTCAGCGCAGCCTCATGAAAGGCTGGTCCAGGTCTCTGACTTCTGGTTCCTGTGCTGTAGGTCTTATGTTCAAATCCCCAAGTAGTAGCAGCAAGTGGAGCAGGGGCAGATGACCTCTTCAAAATTTTTAGGGTTTTAAAATGGATCTTGATCCATTTATGAAAGGCCTCATATGCTTTTTCTTTCAGTCCAAAGGACCTTTTCAAGGCAAGTAGCCAAAGGAGGGGAAAGACTTCGTCTATTTAAATGAAGAAAATCTTTAAATAAATGATGGTTTCTCAAGGAAATGAGACTTGCAGACCGATTCCCCAGACACCTTTTCAGCTGGCTGGTCTGACTCAGCCAGGTTTGCCAAACAGACAGACACTTTCCTGTGGGCTTCGAGGCAGCCAGCTGAGAAGAAAAGCCTCACGTTAGGTCACCTACCGATGTGAGCAAGGAGTAAGAGGAAGGAAGAAGTCATGAGCAGCATGGCTCTGAGGAGGGGTAGGAGACACAGTTAGGAACCTGAGGAAGCTGCAGTGAGAGTCTCGCAGGCTTTTGGGGCATCAGCTACAGCTCCAATAGTTGGCTGTGTTTGTCAGGAAGTCAGAAAGCACCACACTAGTGCATTTTTTTAAGATAACAACAACAACAACAGGGCCAGTAAGAGCTGGTAAGGCTGTCAGAAGGAGGTGGTCTCCAGTCTCATAAAATCTGTCCCAATGGGAGCAAGTAGGACTCATCTCAGTATTTACATTGAAACACAGAAGTCTGCCACTAAGCTCATCACCTCAGTCTCTATTTATAGAAAAAGAACAACAGAGTTTTAGGGTGCCACGACCTAGTTTAGGACAAGAAGAGGAAGACCCAAGACTATGTTAGTTACGCATACACTGACTGTAATGGAAGCCAAGGGTCACTGCTGCAGAAATCTAGGACAGTGAAATCCTTCTTCATGTGGATAACTGCCATCCAGTAGTCCCTCTAATCTCTCTTTGCTTGAGCCTGCCATCCAAAAAGAAATTACCCTCCCATAAGCAGATATTTTCAGCAGGGAGGGGATCCCAAACCCTAGGTCAGCTAACACAGGAAAGTGGCTCAGAGCACTGCTCCCTAAATACAGAGAAGCGCTCTCTTGCGCCCAGCACTCCTTTTGCAAGTCGTTTCCACAGCACCATCTAATTCTCTGTCCTTCAAGCCAGGGAGAAGGCGGGAGAGCGAGCACACCACCAGGCTGCTACCATAAGTGCAATGGAGGGACCAAACAGTGCTCTTGACAAAGGCAGATCTCAGCTACAGGCCAGCCGCCTGCCAGCCGTAGCGAGCTGTGTGGCTGCGTGTCTACCCAGCAGCACCGCACCCCCAGAGACCTAATTTGCAGACGCTGCAAATAATGAAGAAGAAAAAAAAAATCTTATTAAAAACTTCTCTTTTTAAAAGGATTCCTGCAGTCATCCTGTTTCATGTCTTTGACCACGGGGTAAAGGTAAGAACCTGTTTCATTGCCCACGTATCCTCTTGCAGAAGCTGCAGCGTGGCAGAACTGCCACCTCTTTTCTCCTGCTTCTCCCCCATACTGGTAAATCCCCTGCAGGCTTTTCCTGAACTGCCTCTGCCTGCAGGTGCTGCACAGCACAAGCTGAGCTTAACATCCATCAGCAGATCCAGCAGACCTCACTGGTCCCACGACTTCATCTGCTATCCTCCTCCACGAACAGCTATCTGCCTTTGCCACAAAACACCATCCCGTGTTACTCGGCAGGGTGGGTTTCTTTAGCTGGGAAAAGTCTGCCGTCCCCTCCTATGCAGTCTTTTCCCCCCTCCTGGCCAAGTAGCAGACAAGGTCTCCTGGTGCCTCTGGCAGGGGACAACCAGAGAAAGCAGCAAAGGAGCCGCTGAGCCAGTTCTTGGTCTGCTGCAGGCCCCAGAGAGATTTGGGGAGATGCACAAGATGAACAAAAGCCTGTGCACTAACAGTCTCATGTGCTAGGACCAAAACAACTGCCTGCTCCTCCTGAACACAACTCCTACATGCCCAGCTTCGATAACACAGCACGCACCTTTGCAGTGTCATGAACACATGCTCTGACCTAGAGGCCAGGGCTCTTCCAGACACACAGGTTTGCAGGGGAGTGAACCATGGGACCTTGCCGACCTTCCCTGCCTCTCCACTGCTGACTCAACAGAGACGGTATGCAACGGCTCTGAGCACTCAACAGACACAACCTCAGAGAGACCTCCAGCTGAAAACACACAAGGAAGGGGATAAGCGTGCCACAGATTCCCCTTTCTTTTCCCCCATCATGCCTTTCCCACCTCTGTATGTGACACACACAGCTAATAATGATTGCTCGCTTTGATAGTCAGTTAGCGATCTGCATCCTTTTGGTAATTATCCCATCACCTGCATGGAGCAGATAATTCAGTGGGCCTGCTGGCACCATGCAGCAGCCACGTCCCCAGGTTATAAAATGAAGTGCTCAGTGGAAAATTTTAATGACTAGGGGCTGGTGCAACCTTAAATTGATGGCAATATATGGTGAAGTCTCTTAAATAATGTGAAATGCCCTTTTGGCTGGAAAGGGCTGGATGAACCTGTGGTTGATAAGTTGTTAAATTACCTCCCATGGCTGGCTGCTTGTCTTGGGAAGGTACCGAATGATAAGTGCGCAAATTATCGTTACTGCATGGAGCGAAACTATTTCCAGCAGAGATGACTTGATAAAAGAGAAGTTATTTATCATGATTAAAAATGGTGCACTTGTACTTCTCCACATTGAACAGATCCTGAACTGGCAATCATCTTCCAAAAAGGTACCTGAGGCTGATTTAAAGGGCTTTATGACTGTTTTAATGGATGGTTTTTTCTCTCGTGGAGAAAGAAGATTTTAGTATCTAAATTGCCTTGTTTCTCGGAATTATTTCTCCGTTCACTGCAGCCAGCTTGATTTCAATTTCTTCTTCCACACCCTTTTGTCATATTTGACTTTTCATAAAAAAATCCAAAGAAACACTCTTTCACAAACACAGAGGAAACGGGCTGCTACAGGCAATGGTAGCGGAGATCTTTGTCTTCTACAGCTTCATTTTGGGCCCTGCAGAGACAGACAATGATTAAATTAATTGTTAGTGGTTGCCTGCTCAGTGATGGAGGGGATTAGGTGGTAGAGTCACTTTTGTCGCAAGAGATAGAGTGACTTCAGCTAGCTTTAACTACCACAGTTGGTAGGTAACCATTAGTCACTGCCTGGTGGCCTTTTGAACCTCTCAGGACACAACTCAAATGAACTTGATATGAGCTCATATGAGCTATCATATAGGAAATCTGAGCTTCCCACACAGCTCTATAGGGTACTAAAACCATGCTAGGCAAGGTGAAGCTGGCAACATTCAGTGATTTTAATGGATAAATGAAGGATGTTCTTCTCCAGTACTGTTATTGCAGGATACTTTAACTCAGGTCAGTTAAATTAAACAGTTAGGTGGGACTACCTATAGAGTACGATGAGTACCACACTGATAGAGCCATCGCTGGCACCATTATACAGTAGCCCTTGCATGGGGAAGAGCCCAGTCATATTCCCAAATCATTCCCTTTCCCATCCCTGAGGCCACAACGGACTTGGCCTTTTTTTTTTTCTATGAAACAGCATGCAAACCCCACTTCATGATAATATTAAGCTTATAGTCCACCAAGGTAGCTAAACATGTCTGGGCCAAAAGACAAGAATAAATACCACAACTTCAGTCGGACTGCCTCACATGCGTAGAGTATGTGAAACCTCTTTTGCCAAACTAAAAACTCTTTCCAATATTTCTTGAGGTCTTCTGAGGAAGACGTCACTGTTGACATTTTGGCATTAACCTACTAACCTGCTATCTCCTATTAGTAAAGTAGTAATGGGTTTAGGTTTGATTATCAAATCATCTAATCTAACTTTTTTAATATGAGCCAAGGGCTAATACAGGTGAGAGATTTACCCTTCTGCAGTTCAACAAAGCTCACCTGCATCTGACTACAGTGCCCCTTTCCACACAGTCTTAGCCTTGACCTGCAGTCTTCCAGATGATTCAGCATCAGTGTAGGCATTTCAATCAAAAGTACTTTTGAAAAAGGGGACAGAAATTCCACCCATAGCTATGTAATGATAATGCTGCAGTAGTTAAAGTACTAGGGCTTTCCAAAGTTTTGCTTGTGCCGTCACTGAAGGAAAGAAAACGTCACCTTGCACTGACATGATCCCTTGTGGCAAGATCCACATCCAAGGACTTTGCAAAGTTTTTCTCCTCTTGTATTGCAGGAGTTTAAATGCTATTACAGATTACTCCATTGAGTATTTTTTTCCTTTCTGTCTCTATTTATTTATATTTCAATAAAATTCTATGCCCATGAAAATCAGACATTCTTTGAGATTTTCTAGTGCTCAGAATAGGCAAAGCCCCAATAACAGTTTATTCACAGGAAGCGTGTTCAACAAGACAAGCTTAAAAGAGGAGAGTTGGAATTAAAGATCAGTTGGAGAACCAAAACATTGTTCTGTAAATCTGCATGCTTGCCAGCCAAACAAGCACAGGGCAGCAGTAGGATTTCATATCTAGGTTCTCACAGGGCTCCTCACACTGTCCTGACAGGAGACAGGGTGGAATATTTTTCTTCAGCTGCACCTCAGCATCAAACTCTGCTCCATCGTGCCTCAGCAGAGTTGTGTCTTCTCAAACCGGCAGCAAATCTGGCCAAGAGGCTTCAGTGAGAGCAGCACACAGATAGCCCTGAGCAAAACTCAGTCCTGTCAAAATGCCTGTTTTCTGTCTTCATTAAAAAAACATGTCCCAGTGCATAATCACGCAACTGGCAGAATGTGGATCTCCTTTAGCACGCAATTCATCAGACACCCGCTCCTTCTGTCCTGACCCTTTTTATTTGCAGTGAAAGACCAGATCTCTCAGCTCACCCCTGGCACACCTGGGGCTTGTGCAGAAGTGGGACCTTGTCACCAAGAGCTTTCTATGCCACATGGACTAAAGGACAAAGTGGTACCCAGGCCCTCACTATCCTTACTCACATCACTGGGAAAGGGGCCAAATGCTAAGAGCAGAAATCGTCGATGGCACATTTTTGGTGACTTCTCTGCTTTGCTGAAGTCCAAATGCTTCAAGGCAAATTACCTTCCATGAGAAAGGCTTCATGAGAGAGAATATGTGGTGCTATCACAGACTGGATTAACTCCTGGTATGCAACAAAGATCATTGTGTAGCGGTGAATAAAAAAGTGGGTGAGCTCACCTATTCAGTGCACATCAAAGGAGAGCAAATTCTACATTGACTAAACCGGGTGTGGAGCGGCACTGCTTACGTTCAGCTACGCACTTGGGAAGGAAAACCCAGGGTCATCCACAGCTCTGGACAGGAATCAATAACCCAATAACCTGGCTGTCCTCCTGTGTCCAAGCTGGGCACCACCTCACCCACTGCCACCAACATGTTGAATGGGAAGAATGAAAACAAATGGCAAAACTCAGAAGCTGGTCCAAAATTGGAATTATCCTCCTCCAACTGACTTCGTTAACAAGCACTTTGGAAAAGTCACCCAGGTCTGGTTGAGCAAAGCACTCCCCTACTTGCTCAGCTTAAGGTGCGCTTAGAGGAGTGGGCCTGGATTAAAGCACATGCTTAAATAACACATATGAATAATTGGCTTGCTAATTTGGGGTCTTAAAATCGAAAAGGTCCTTTTATAAACTCAGGGAGGAGATACGATTCTCATTTCCAATGACATCACCAAGTGTAATTGCTGTCAGATGTTTATGTATGGTGAATATACGTGCAGCAGATAACCTAAAACTGCATTGACTCAAACTATACACTGTGAGTAACATCTTCAGTGCTCATGCACTAATAAAAAATCCCATGTTCCATTTATGTTTCTGCTCCCCTGTAGTAACTTTTGTAGTAACCCAGGGCAGTGATGGAAAACAAGCTGACACCCACCCCAGTTTGCTAGGATTCCCTTTTCAAGACCTCAGAGTAACAGGGCAAGCTCTTAGTGGTATTCTGCATTTGTAATTCTGCCTCACAGGGGTTGAAATGAATTTCCATCATCCTGACTCACAAAGATGGAGCGCAAGGGGCTTGATCTCTGCCCAGATGTCTGCAGTGCTACCTGCAGCAGAGGGAATGCTGCAAAGCCAGAAGCACCGGGTATGCAACAGTACACCCTAAAATGGGTTAAGAAAGGCCACATTGCATCAAAACAAGGGTTTGTCTAGCCCAGTAGCCTCTCTCTGGCAGTGGTCAGAAGCAGAAGTTTAGAAAGAAGAGAAACAGGGTTTGTATACAAAGTTCTTTCTCTGACGTGCCCTCTCAGCTTCTGCCTGTCAGCAGATCAGGCACTCTCTGGGTTTCAGGTTGTATTTTAGTTACCAGTAGATCCATCCTCCCCATTTCTACCCAAAACTTTGCTAAAACCATTTACACTTAGGGCTGCCACAACAATCTGTGGCTGTAGCTCCACAAGTTGTTTCCATTGTCAGTGAGTTACCGGCATGCAGAACTGAGGACTTGTTCCGCCATTTTAGAGAATGCAAAAGGACCAGGTTGACGGACTGATGTAGCTGACCAAGAATGAGCCAAACAAAAGATGCTTGTTACTTGTCCTGTCAATTTGTTACCTCTCCATTCTGCCAATGGACCTTTGCTGAGCAGCCACATTCTCATGCTGATGCCCACGTTCCTCCATGCTCTTCCCTTCTCCTACGGCATCTCATGTCAGCCCACAAGGTCCTGAGGGTAGAGAGCAATGCAGCTGTACTCTGAGGGGTCTAAGAAGCTCCCAGTAACTGGAAAATATAATTACTGATAGCCCTATTTATTCTATGCTATTAAAGTACGTACAGTTGGCTAAAACTCACCCATATTCTGCTAGACAATTTACTTGAGATGGTTGACAACCAGCACGTAAATGACAGTTACTTTGTTGTAGAGGAAAAGCATGTGGGTACTTAAGATATTGATGAACTGGACTATAAGCGGATTATCACAATGCTATGAGGAGAGACTAATTTCCCAGTAGAAAAAGCCTTTTGAAATACAAGACAAAATGTCAATCCATTTACTAGTCACACATATTTAAAACATTTCTCTTATTTTGCTCCCTGCTACCAACTCTGAGCCTTCAAATTACACAGAACCAAGAGGAATGTCCAGCATTTAAACACTACATATCTTTCAGATGATCTGTATCTTAAGATTTGGAAGTGTGGGATTTGGTGGAAAGGTAACACGTTTGTACAGTTCCACGATCCACCCAAATTTCCTCCAGAGTCTAAAAACACATAGATTTTCCTTGGAGAGATGACTGCTTCGGGGCAGGAAGATTTCTCCTGTAGACTGGTGGAGTAATTCAGGACCTTCTAGTTATAATTTGAGGGGCTCTTCCAGCCCCTTGCTTTAGTCATGTGCAAAATTCCCTTTGATTTTTTGTGTAACAAAGAACACACAGCACGAAACCCTTACTGGAGGGACCCCACTACTTTCAGCTGAAATGCAATGGACAAATGAAAAAAGAAAATAAAACTGGAAGGAAGTTGTGGAGAAACCCTGGTGCATATTGTAAACATACAGGTCTCTATAAGAAGAGATCTCTCGTTAACACTTAGTGGAGAACTTAGAGGGACTACCTCTTCTCTGGGCAAATCACAGCTCACCCTTGGCAATATGTAGGTGGATCACCCAAGCTACGGATTCAGCATCTCTTAGAGTACATGAGCCTAGTGCCATGCCATTCATGAGGCCATGCACTTCCCACTCAGACAGGGCTCTACCCTTCCTGAAACACTGCTGCTGGCCAAAGAAAACTTCAGGGTTCGGGGCCATAAAGAGCGCACGCCTCTGTCATCTCTAATTGCAATCTCTGCCTGGGAGAAAGGAGATCTGTGATGAAGTTCCTGGTGTTAGGACTGGTTCTGTGTTTTAACAAGTGACCCTTTAAATTAAAAAAATAGGTGCAGGAGCAGGACCCATGCTACCGTGCTCTACGATGGTGGCCCAGCCACTGGCAGGGCTGCCATTGGCCAAGAGCCAGAAGCTGCTGGGAAGGGGCTGAAATCACGCAGGGAGGGCTGAGCCAAGGAAAGTCGAACCTGAGAGTGTTTAACGGCATAGCTCAAAGGGGCTGCTCCAAAACTAACTGCAGACATGGGGAATATTTCCACGCGTGTATTTGGGTTAAGATTTGGGAGCCATTTCAGGAAAATGCATCAGCACATGATAAACTGAAGATGATGACATTTAATCACATCCTTAATTCTGACCTCACGGGTACACATGTACCTGTATAAGAGGCTGGCAGCAGCACTCCCATTAACTTCCATTTTTTAGACTTTCCGGCTGATCAGATTCTTACATCGCCAGGGTCATTTTAATCTTAACTCGGCTGGAACAATGCAGAGGTTGCCTGTCTAGATATAAATCTATTTCTGAAAAAAGAAAAAAAAAGAAAAAAAAAGAGGGGGAGAGGGAAGAATGAAATTCTTTTAAGCCATTTTCAAATCCCAGACCTTCAAACAATGCAATTTCACAGCTGATTTTGGGTTCTGGTTTTGGTTTTGCCAACAAAAGCAGATACACTATTTTAAAAGCCATTTAAATGGTGCCGCTAAGGCAAAACTCCAGCTCCCATGCCTGGCTGCCATCCCGAAGGATCGGGCCCTCTAGCGGAGCAGGTGGCATGTGGGTCACCCGCGCCTGTGTGACAAACTGTGATAATTGGATTGTTTGGGGAGCGGGAGAGGGATGCGACCACTGTGCACAAACCTCAGAAGGGAATTAAAAGCGAGCCTGCATCCCGGTTAATAGAGCTCTATAAAAATGCAAAGTGGCTAATGATAAGCAAAGGAAGTTCCATTAAGCTGTGTGCCTGGCGCGAAGGGGCATCAGTGACCCCACGAAGGATATTTGCTGGGAATGGTCAGGCAGCAGAAACAGGTGCAGAAATAAAAGCAAACCAACGGCTCGTTTCAGACTCTCTAATCTGCAGTGTTAATGAACACGAGGGCCAGGGAGAGCCAAAGAGACTAAAGTGGCCACAGCATAATTTTTTGTACCCATTAAAGTCACAGGCATGCTCAAAACCAGAGGAAAATCGGGAAATGGCTTGCCTAGCGTTGGCCGTCCATTAGCCCGCACCGAGAGCTTGCCGAGGTTATTCAGAGTGGGGTGGGACAGAGGGCAGGGAAAGAACACGGGGAAAAAGCTCCCCTCAGCGACAAGCACCCGCCAAGCTGTGATGCGGTCAGTAGGGAAAGGGACTCTCGTTGGGCCGATAATGAGCCGCCCTCATTACAAGATTAGATGCCAGAGTGAACAACACCCTCTTAATAATGCACACATCACTATGACAACCATGGAGTTTGATACCCGAGGACAACTTTATTGTGCTTGTGAAATTTCCTTATTTTAAAAACACTATTTATAGATATCAGACATCGATTCGCCATATCCACCCGCCTCCTCATCTCTTCGCCTTCCTTGTTTCCAAGGCAGGATCGGCCAAAGTGTTTGTGTGCCGCTCCTAAGGTTAGCAAACTGCTGTCAAGTGTCAGCGCCAGCGTCTGCTGACATAATTATCCTGCTAGCCCATACATAATTAGTAAAGCTAAACCCAAACTATATTAATACCAGGATTAATTACAGTGGAAGCATAAACAAGGATATTAATGCTATGAAAGTAGCAGTAGGGATATTCGACAGCCCATATGCTTGTCTGTAGGACCACTAGGGATTGTGTTGAATCGGGAGCTGTGCGCTGCCCTGACTGTAATGAGAAATGAGAAAACTGCTGAAAAATTGATGCCGCCTGCAGATTGCACAATCCGCTGAACAGCAGGGGGTCGGCTTCTTACATCTCCCACTCTCGGTACAATATGCTAATTTCTGCATGCATACGAGTGTAAAAGGAAAGAAGAAAAGATTTCACAAAAGGAAAAAAATGCAAATGACAACCACAAAGATCACTGCAGAGAAATCCATGAGCTTTATATGGATTAACTGTGTTGGAGCTAGTGCTCGTCTGAGCTTAACCCTTTCTGTCCTAGACCCTGGCAGGTCCTTTTTGTGGTGCAGAGGAATACTTACGGCTCCTTTGTGGGGAGGGAGGGAGGGGAGGGCAGCGGGGAGCTGAAAGGATAGAAACGATCTTTTTTGCTCTTTTCCATGACTGCACTCCTCTTGCTTTAACATTGACAAGGAGGCAAGGGTCTGGAAGGGGGGAAAGAGGGGACTGGGAGGGGAGTTGAAAAACAGACGCTCTCCAAATGTTGGTTGCCTTTAAGAGAAGACCACTGTGGCCCAGCCCAGTCCAGTTTTAACTGGGGATACTGGCAACAGACCCTTCCAAGCCCTGTAAAAACTCCTCTGACTCCCTACACCCCTTAAAGCATGACTGCGCAGCATGTGGCCAGCAAGGTCCTCCTAATAACGTGCTACAAAATCCTCATCAAGAAGACAATTACCCTGTGATTATTTTCTACTCCCGATCCACCACCTCTTCCTCCCAGGCGAAAGAAGCAGATGTGCTGGCTTGATGACAAGCCCATCTCTTTGCCGGAGCCAGCCGATGCGCCAGCAGCCCTGTGCTTCCCCGGCGCGCCCGGAGCGTGCAGCACGCCTGCGGACAAGCGGGCTCCAGCAGCGCCCAGACAATCCCGCTGCCATTTGCATTCGCCTTGCTCCCAGAGAGAGCCTAACCCTGCCCTCAGCCTGACCCCCTCCACCGCCCATGGGATCCAAGGGCATCGCTTCTACCTCAGCTCTAGAGAGTGAACCAGCCCCTCTGCCTCACACGTAGCGCTGCCATTGTGGGGTAAAACCCACGGGTGCCAACTCTCATATAGATAACGGAGGGGTGGGTGTCCATACAGCCCTGCCCTGCCTTCGGGTGCTGCTGGCGGAGGCCACCCACCCAATGGTTTAAGCTCCTCTTGCAGCAGAACAGGAAGGCAAACAGCATCTCCTCCCCAGCCTGCAGGGGGGAAATACCTATATTTCTGCAATAAGACAAATCAAAGCCTTAATTCTTCTCCAATAATTAAAGAGATTAGTTGCTCTCTCTTTAGTAGCAGCAGGAGCAGCAGCAGGTGCTGTTATGCTTGGTCCGATGTATGCGTAATTCGGCTTCTGTATGCAATCACTGTGTCCAAGCGTGAACGGAAACCTTAGGAAATATTTGTCCTTAAAAAGTTACCGCTGCGCCTGTGTTTTACAGTAAGTGCTCAGCAAAAAGAAATTGTTTCCTTGTTTGTTTTGAATAGTTTTGGAAAGAATTTAGCACTCCTGGTAGCCCAGAGCACAAAGACGAAAATGCCTGTCTCACACCCAGCAGGGAGAGAGATGTGTATCTTAGGATCTCCCAACCTGGACAGACACTTGCGGTGAACAGGAGAGGTGGCAAAGGATAAAAACATGAAGAAGTCTATCATGCCTCCCTATCTGAACGTGGCAGAGACTGTGAGAAAGGAGGACAAACGTTTTGGGGCATAAAATTACCACCAGAAACTGGAACAACAACCTACGACCACCCTGCAGATTTCAGTTCTCATGTGAATCTTCAGCCCACAAGTGAAAAATATTTGTATCATCTCACCTGCAAGTCTCCAGTCACCTTCTGAGTGTCCTCCTGTCCACTAACCTTCTCCCCCAATATATCATCTCCCCCTCTCCTCCAAGCCTCTTTTATCCCCAGCACTGCCTACATTAATTGCTGATTTTTAAGGGGTTTTTTTCCTGATTGTGGCATCAATTTGATTTTAACCTTTGTATCTGTGATTGCTTGTAAACGCTTGTCTTCCCGTACTGAGTAATCTTCCTGCCAAATGATATTGAGTCTCTTCTCTGGTCTGGTGCTGGAACCTGTAAAAGCAGGTGAGTTCTCACTCGGGAGATCTTCATAGCAGATCCTTCTTCCCTCATGGTTGTGTAATGCCATATAGATCCTGATGCAGAGTATCACCTAACTCAGCAGGTCACAGGCTCTGACCCAGGTCACACATGCAGTGATCATATCCTATCCAAAACCTTCTGACTCCATAGCAATAGCAGTAACAGCAATAATGGATGAAGAAGAGAAGCTGGCAAACAATGAGAAACATCCATTTCTCGCCACTTCTCAAATATTTTTGCTTGCAGCTGAACAGGGGCATTGGTACAAAGAACAGTCATTCCCCTAATATTTGTGCAAGAAAAGTCCCTTTAGGTAGATGTTCAAACAGCAAACAAATAAGTAAATGAGGTATGAGTTGTTGCTGTGTAGTCGTCATTTGGAATAGCAACGGATCTTTGAAAACCACCTTTCTACTGCATTTGAGCAGCTCTGCCGCTACAGTAACCATCCTGAAGTTACACAGAAAGTCTAGGGTGGCACTAATATTTCTTTTTTTTCAAGAAAATTTTTTTCTTTGTCTGTTTGCACCAGCCTGACAGACTAATAATATGAATGCCATGCTTTAACCCTGTTGGTGTTAAAAGGTGTTCGGGGAAAGGGGGAAGCAGTGTGTTTATAGCAGAAAGCCTGTCCCCCTAAATGATAGAGTAGCACAAGAAGACACTGTTACAAATATCACAGGAAGAAAAACCCACAACTCAGGTGAAAGAATATCCTGTTGGTAGTAATTTAGAGCTGCTGTGTTTCAGGAATAAGCTGCCTACTCCTGAAACCCCTCCATCCAAAGCTGTTAGCCAGAGCCAGTCAGCTGAAGAAAATGTGGAGAACGCAGAGAGCAGAGAAAAACACCAAATCAAACGGGACAAGTGATAATCCCCTCCTCTATCCAGGTGTCCTTGCAGCAGCTGTGGGGCACGCACCCACACAAGACCCCAGCACACAGGGACGCACGGGTGCTGCGGGAGGGTACAGCACACTGCCAGATCTCATCCCCCAGGCAGTGCGGCAGTGCCTGTGCCAAATCCACCACCATCAGTCGAACTACGTCAGATTAAACCAGCTCATTAAAGTGGCCTCTCAGGTTTATAATGAAGGCTTCTTCTTTGTGCAAGCTAAACTGGCACCCCTGGACTATACACGCATTTGATTTGAAACAGAAACAACGCCTAATTCTCCTAGTCTGCATTCGCGTGGCTGATGAGCAGTTTAAGTTTGAATCCCACTGCAATTTAACACTATGGTGGCAAACTTCAGTTTAAATCATTTTTACCATTCTCTCTGCTTTTTTGCAGCCCTGCATCATCTCTGGGTAAAATTATTTGCACTGTAAAACCAACCCTGCCTGCAGGGTTGCACCACAAGCAGTCGGACTGGCTTTGCTGAAGGAGAAGGACAGAGGCAGGGACAGAAGTCCTTACACCAGGATCGTCGCTGAGAAGAAAGTAAGAGGAGCCACACACCATCAGAGTCTTCTAGAAACACCAAATGCTGTTTCCATTGGGGAAACTAGTATTTTGAAATCTATGGCAGGGCAATGCAGGACATAATTTCATCAGGGCACATCCATTTGAATTTGTGCTGAGCTCAGGAGGACCAGGTGAGCTTGCATAATTAACAGCCTGACTTTGCAACCCGAATGCAAATGCAGTTCCCAGTGAAGTCAACAGGAGATTGCTGTGTGTGAAGAAACCAAGGCTCGTATATGAGTTTCATATATGGCAGTGCTGAATTCAGCCATAAAAATGTTTACACGGTGGCCATATTTCTTTCCTTTTTTTTTTTAGAGAATTTCTAAGGAATTTGTGGTGGCAGCGAAGTACAGAAAGGCAGCGACCATTCCCGCGACAACACCTTGCTGCTGGCGCAAAAAAACCACATAAATTAGGCTTTGTAGAGCCCTTGTGCTGCCACAGGCCCCGCTGAAGACTTTGAAGAGGGCAATTGCTAAGGAGAAAAGCAGTGAGGCTATGGCGAGCTCCCCTTCCGGAGGCTGTGGCAAACAGCTCGAGCCACGTGGAGATGCATCAGCCCTACCTCAGATGTGCTAATGTTCTGGCTCCCATCCAGGGAAGCCATCGCACCGCCGAGCCTCCCCAACCCTCCTTCTTGCCCGGAAAGTTGTGTAGTGCCGTGGTGCGCGCTGTCAGACAGATGCCCCTCGCCGCTCCAGCCCAGGGGAGCCCGCACGGCACGGGGACGCGTAGATGTGCACAATATGCTTCTGCCTGTCGCTTGGCTGTGGTGGTGCTTTGAGTTGCAGCTTTTTTTTTTCTGGATAAAAGGGGCTGCGTGAACACAAGTCCTGATTGCTACCCCGGGTTGCATGCAAGCCCTCTGAGCGGGACTGATCTGTCATGGTGGGCAGTTCTCTGTCTGATGTGACCTGAAGTAATTAAAAGTGGCCCAGCAGGCCGGTGCCTCCCTCCAGCAGGCCGGTGCCTCCCTCCCCCCTCTCTCCTCTTGCTCCTTTTGCTGGCATTTACCCAGAATAACAGTGTGACTGACGGCTCCGAGAGGGCTGTCGCTGCTTCCCCTGCCATGATACGGCCATTGATCCGGCAGCATCTGCCAACTCATCAGCACTTACTCTAATTCCCTGCCTCCAGGTTTGGGGTTTTTTTTCCCTTTTTCCCCCCTGGGCAATAATTGCTGTGAAGGAGAACTCCCTTTTGACCAGCCTGATGAGATCCAATTACCACTGTGTCAGCGCTCAACCTTGGGAGTGCTCGTGACCACACACTGACCGTAACCGAGGATGTTCAGCCCACTGTTGGGGCAGAGGGCTGATGGCAGAGCAGAGGGGCAGTCATTTAGCTCAACCCCCGACTGCCCCCCCACTTTGGATCCACCCCTAGAAACTTGCCTTGGTGTTAATTCACAGTACAGCTCTAAATAGAGGAGCCTGTCATGTGTTTCTCGTCTTTCTCCCCATGTCTCCCCGCCTACAAGGCACGAGGAAGAACCACATCAACTACCAAGATGGAGTTATACTCTGGAATTGCAATAATTGCACCAAACGTCTACTATCAAGAGACTGGACTTGGCCTTTTTGCAAAGCATGAGTAGCTTCCAGAGCAAGAAGCATCTGCTGTAGCTGCAGAGATGTGAAGCAGGTCTAGTCTGGGTCAGCCCTGAGTGTGCAAGTGAGTGTGAGTAACTCCCCACCAATTTCCCCAGTAACAAAGCAATCTTTGCATCGGAGCCAAAAAAACAACCACCATCATTGATACGCTTGCCTTTCACACAGTGGGTTCATTATAAATGAAGCCCTAGATTGGAAGTTACATGAGTGGTATGAAAAGTTTGGTATAAATTGGCCTGGCTCCAAAGGCCTCAATACAGCTCCATGGGAATCATTGCGGCTTCTGCAGACCAACAGCACCCGGGGGATGCAGAACTCACGGACAACACCAGCAGGGATGTCAGCCTGTTTTCAATGATGTCCAAGAATACCTTTTTTCCTCTCTTTCCTATTAATGCATGATATAACTATTACTGCCCACAAATAATGAATATTCCACCATGGTTTTAAATTCAGCTCTTGGCCAGACTAACCAGAAACCTCATGACACCTTCTGTTTTCCATTTTTTCCTCCTATTTCTCTTTTTCTCTCGGCTTCTATTTTCAGATGGAAGAATGCATGCACAAAGCAAAGTGATACCTGTTTCACATCATGTAGGTACATGAGTGACAGCTCCACCAGACTCCTCGCTGGCCAGTTGCACATCCTGGGATGCAACCCGCAGGCTCATTAGCAGGTTGATCCTCTTCTACATTGCAGAGTGCCAGCCTGCCCAAATTGGACTTAAACGCTGCCACACATCCACCACTGGTAATCATGTCCATGAGCTTCACTGCCCTAGGGAGAGAGAATGACTTTTACCCCCTCACTAAACACCTAGAAAACTCTTTCAGTCCAGTTATTTCTTTGCTCAGTTTCCACTCAACCGTATGACCAGCCTATCAGCTCCAGCTGAAAATATGTGGCCTTTCCACCCACAGGCATTCAAATATCAACAAATGGATGCTCAGCTATCTTGTGAGCACCTCAAACGTGCTGGGATTTGGGAGGAACATTACAACATCAGTCTGCTGCCTTCAGGAAGCTCCTTTTTTCCAATGGGGAAGAGAATCGGAGTGCTTGGTGCTGTCTGCTCTGCTGCTTTCGGCCCTCCCTCCTGCCCCGTGGTGCAGTATGGAGCAGAGGGAAGGAGGCGAGGACACGTAC
>Ga0181612_105920_pt1 | contig 29304 bp, 30 predicted proteins | sample HoacroProtozoa21_FD_119630 | JGI IMG/M metagenome (GOLD analysis project Ga0181612, IMG submission 119630) | Hoatzin crop microbial communities from Cojedes, Venezuel. Combined Assembly of Gp0051906, Gp0051904, Gp0051908 | reverse complement strand
GCACATTGCCTCCTGTCGGTGCAGTATTATGACTGTCTGGCAAATTCCATGAAAATCTTGGCAGGGGTAGATGATACTTTCCCTAGAAAGGTATTGTGTATTTTGACTGTATTAGAAACACTATCAGCCTTGTCTTTGCTGTACTAAAGAAGGGGGTTTCAGGTTTGGGGACTCTTGATTTTCTGTGAGCTGTGGGACCTGGTGAAACATACACGAGGGCCTTGGGAGCCAAACATAACCTATGATTATAATCCTAATGTCAGTGGTATGTTAGAAGATAGTTAGCTGTCAGGAGCACTTGTGTTTTTCCAGATTTGTGAAGTATTTCAGCCTGAGTAACTTCACAGTGTCACAGGCATAACTCTTACGGCTTGTGTGAAATGAGTTGTTAGATCTGTGCCCGATTTATTGCTGGACTGTGTCACGCACACAAGAAGTCTTCATCCACTCCCCTTCGTGGTCACTGTCAGTAGAGGAAACAGGGTTCACTGGCCCACATTCACTGGGCTGAACTGATCGCTCATCACTAAGGGGGAGATTATGTGAGCTCAAACGAGGGGGCGAAGGGTTTTTTCAAGATGAATCATTTGAGATCTGTCAGTTCCGAGGTTGCCCTTGAGGTCAGACTTGCTTCCTGTGCGCAGAGTAACCTACAAACACCGCCCTGGGGCTGCAGGACTGGAGAACACCCTCATGCGTGGTGGTGCCTGCAGTCTGTTCCCAGAGGAAAGCCATGCAGGTGGGAGGCTGCAGGCAGGGCACACCGTGTCTGTAGCCACACTGGGGAATGCTCTGTCAGGGAAGTGGCGTCCTTGGTAAGGGGCAATTGCAGAGATGAATTGCGTTGCCCTGGCCCGTACAGTGCTGCGATTTAAGGCCACGGGAGTGCGATTTTTGCCAAACACGGTGACTACTAAAGCTTGCCTTTAATTCAAGGTAGGGGGAGAGATATAATGCTTTCTCTTGGGTTTGTGGGTTTTCCTTCTCTTGATTTGCCAGGTAATTTTTCTTCTTTCTTTAATTTCTCTCTTTTCATTCCTGCATGCTTTCTCTCCGATTAAGTCACACAAGCGCCTCTCCAAAGTAAGACTTCTTTTTTCTCTCCTGTCCCCCACTGTAGAATTGTCTCATCACTCAGAACTCCTTCCCCTGCTCCATGGTAGTGAGCAGTGACCCCAGTAAGGCATTCTCCTGGTGCAGCTGCGAGAATGTCAGCAAGAGCTCAGCCCAATGCCTGTAGCTGGGAAGCTGGTTTCACTTATATCACTGGCATCTCATTAATATTTGCTCACATGGTGTGAGAACTGTCCTGTTCATCACACTCCTTCAATTACTTCCAACTAATTTTAGCCTTTGTTTTAAGGTTTGCTTTCCCTCTCCCTTGAAGTGAGCTGCTGGCTTTGGTAGGCTGAAGAGTAGCATACTCGTGTCTCTTTCCTCCCTTCTTACTTTAAGCCTTTCAGAAACAACAGCTGAGCTCCACAACTTCTTACCTGCCGTTTATGATGAAGAGTAGTTTTGCGGCCAGTGATCTCAGCTGACTGCCCTTGCACGCTTGCCTGTGTGATGTAAATATTAAAGATCAGTGATTTCAAATGAACCCAGCTTAAACCTGTTAGAACAGACCTGTCCCAAATGAATTGTGAGAATTCATGGGCTCGCTCTGAAAGGTAGTAAGTAGAAGATCCCTCTGTGGGTGCTTGGATTGGAGATAAGCTCGTATGAGATTTGATCTCACATCTCTGTGCTACCCTCAGAAGAGTGTAAAAATCAGAAATGCACATGGGATGCTTATTGCACAAAGTGCCAGGCTGTTGGCATTTCCACGTGTATACAAGTAAAGTTAAAACCAGAATGGCTTGGATGGCTTCATAATCCACAACATCAATGCCTTGGCCTTTCCCCAGTTGATGCCTTAGATTTCATTCTAGGCAAGTTCTCAGAGAACAGTGAAGTCTATCATGCTGGCTTAATGTTTTTCCTTGGTCATAATGCCTCTTGTAACCAGCCTGACCTTGCATGATTGCTGGTGTCTGCTGGAAGCTTCTTTATGTCTCTTTTTAGACAGATTGTCTTGTGCTTGGTAACTGTAGCTTGGATAACTACAAAGGAGGACTGTGGCAGGTGTGAAAGAAGTTCTATGGAAAATGCAGGTCTGGAGTAGCAGAGAGTCCTGAAAGGATTGCTGGTGAGTAGAGGTGTGTGGGTCAGGACAGGTCATGGCTAGGCTGTGGCAGGCTGGAGGCTCTTTGCCTAAGCTATGTAGAGGTTTGTTAGGAGAGACTGGCGGCAAGAACATTGGTACAGAGCGATGTATACATAAAATGTGTGTGTAGTGGTACTGTGATTTGCTTGCAGCCAGCTCCTTGCTTTTCTGAGAGAAAAAACCCAACAACTTTGAGACAATTAGAGTAACGAGAGAAACGGACCTTGGATGAGTTCCATTGTGAGGAAGCTGATGCAGAGAGGGAAGGGGATCTTGCCAGCCTGCGTCTGAGCCTCTTGCTCTGCTCACCTGTGGTCTGTGCACAGGGCGAGTCTAAAGCAGTGTGAAGGCTGAATCGCTTCTCTGTGCTCCATAAGGTGGCTTTCCCTGGTACAAGTGAGGAATCTCAGGTGTGACAAGCCCCCTGACTGTCTCCACAAGAGGAGGATGGCATCTGTTCAAGACAGGGAGAGGTTAGGAACAAAGAACTGAAGGACAAAGATTTTTATTTCTCCTTTCTCAGCCTCTTCTCCTCTGCCCACCCCTCTTCTGGAAGAAGAATGGTCTAATTTTCCAACTTGTCTCGCTAATGAAAGGAAACAGCTTGAGCCCATGAGTTTGATGCTGTGTTTATATAATTGCTGACAGATCTGCTTGAAGTCCCTTGCCCTCTTTTTGTCTGTTGTGTTAATTGTCGTGCTGCAGTGTTGCCATCAGAGGGAGCACTTCACCAGGAGTTTTTAAGCACTGGATTACATCCGTAGGAAGTCTTTCCTGGAGCTTGCTTTTCCATGCTGTCCACCAGTATGACATGGACCGAACCACCCATAGGCCTGCGTCAGCTTTAGGCTTTTACTGGCAAACACTGCTGCTTCTGGAACAGCTTTATGAACTCGGCAAAAAAGGCCTTTTTACTAGCAGTCAACAATGAAATAAGTATTTTTAACTCTTTTGCTCTTGCCCAAGGATAAAAGTTATATCTTCTCCATTGCAAAGCCTTCAGATTCTTCCCACTATCTGTAGCTAATAATGAATGGTGAAGATAAATATCAGGTTAGGGGAAAACATAAATTTTTATTTTAGGCCCTGGAGACTGTAGAACAGTTTAGGTCGGAAGGAATCTCGGAAGATGTCTAGGTCAAGTGCCTGATCAAAGCAGAGATGATGCGGTTGTATCAGGTTGATCTAAAGCCTTGGCCAGCCACATTTTGCAGACTTCCAGGACTGGAGATCCCATGGCCTCGTCGAGCCCCTGCTCCAGTGCTTAACCCCTCGTTGTGAACGGCATTTTCCTGCTATCCAAATAGAATTTCCCTTACTGCAGCTTATGACTGTTGCACCTTGTCCTTTCAGTGTGCGATTATGAGAAGAGTTTGGCTGTGTCTTGTCATTTACCCCTCCCATTGGGTGGTATAATCCGCCTTTAGGTAGTAGGTCATGAAATTCTGATTGTTTTGGAATGAGGTGAAAGATTTGGGAATAAATTTTGTCAATTTCTTTGAGGTATTTGGCCATGGGCATTTAGCAGCCAGGTGAATATCATAGGTTTTGGAAGTACACGGGTCAGGAGGCAGAGCTTTGGAATCCGTTCCAAGCTCTGCCCTCACACTGGTTCGGTGCCTCTGTTTCCGCAGTTGTAAAATGGACCTAGGGATACTTCTAGAGCTCTATGACATGTTGTTCACTTGGAAAAAGTTTTCTGTTCCACTGGAAGCAGTAGCATGTAGGAGTGAGTTGTGATCCTGCGCCCAGTAATGCTAAAGCTGGAAACTTCTCTTGGCATCAGGTTAAGCAGACTGCGTGATCTCCATTGCACTGTAAAGCTGTAATCTTCCATAGCAGAATATTCAAATAGGAGATCATTAACCCATGAAGATTTAGAGGCAACACTGTATTAATTAAAGGCTCAGAGAAAATACCCCGTTTTTCACCTTCAGCTTCTCATAAGTTCCTCCTGGTTTCAGCCACCATGTAACTGTGAACTCTGGTATCTGCTCCTACAGCATCGTCTCTGCAAATCAGTGACATCTTTTCCACTTCTGTGTGCAACTCCATTCCTCTGTTACTTATTTATTTTCTCTTTTCGGTTCTAATAATTATGGTTTCTTTTTCCAGTATGACGGACTTAACCTGCTCAAAGTAAGAATATGTTTTTCCTTTTTCTTTCTTTTTCCCCTCCATTAGACTGTCTCTTGATTTTCACAGTTCACATACCACTATACTCTGACTCTCAGTGAGTTAAAAAAAAGAAGGTAAATAAATTCGAAGACATTTAAGGACTCAGATAGCCTCCCTTCTCTTTGAACTTTCTGTAGTGTGTTCTACCTGCAAAACATAGGGGTCAGGGGAAGGAATCCTCTCATGTTTAGAACACTTGGTGGAGGCAAAAGATGAGGCTTGGATGTCAGTGTAATTGCATGGAAGAGCTGAAGAAAGGAAGAGCTGCAGAGCTCCTTTACAGAGGAGAAGTGGTTGGGGAAATTCAAATGTGAGAGGGGGGGAAAGAGTGACTGCAATTAATGTAGCAGAGGGGAACGAAATCCTGTTGCAGTGTGCTGACACCACAACATGTGCACCCTGATTTAGAAGACACAGTGACAGCAGTGTCTCTGTTTTCTCCATGCCAATTATAGTTTGATTATGAATTTTTTTTCCCCAGAAATTTCTGAGTTACGCCTTTTGCTCATTAAGGCAGACAGATGGCAAAACAAATCTGCAGGAAAATCACTCCATCCTAGACCCTGTGCTCCTGAGGACAAGGTGGTGTGTACATGGATTAAGATTAATTCCCCGATTTTTTTAATTTTTTTTTTTAGTGTAGGCTGAATTGCATAACACCTTTTTCCGTGTCCTACTTGCAGAGAAGTATGGCTTTAACCAGACCCTTTATGAATGGAGGATATGGCCAAGTATGGAAAAGTGTAGGAAGTAAGAGGAGATTCCTCTGGTTACTGGATGAGCCATACTGTGTATTCCGTTCTTCAGTTCATATCCTTTCCCCAGGATTTGGGGAAAGGCCTTATGAGTGTTCCTCTTTTTAAAGTCAAACTTTTGTATTTTGGCCTGTGGCATATACTATGTTCCTGTGGGGTTTTTTGTTAGAGACCAGTGCCGTGAAACTGGCAGAAATGCCCAGGGTGGCAAGGGATCCTTCAGAAATGTTGGCTGCATGGGTGAGATCCAGATGCCAGTAAGGTTGTCTATTGGAGTGGCATACAGAGAGCACAGGAAACTGGAAACAGGGAGGTCTACGGAAAAAGCAGTGCCAGCAACCCCGTGTCTTTGTAGAAATCTGTGGTCCAGTCTGATCTGATTAATACTTTGTGCTTACTTTCCGATGGGAAACATCCTGTATGGTGTTGGTCCTGTAGTGGGCTACCCCAGCGCAGGTAGTTTCTGTGTTTCTGTGAACATGAATTTAACTCTCTGAGTGAAACTTCCACAGGCTCTGTTACAAGTTGGAGAACAGTATGTTTTCCTTCATACTCCAGACTGGGTATAAAGCTGTGAAAAATACTCCCAGTCCAAGGTCAGAAGCAAGATGACTTCAAAGAAAGAAATGCAGTGAAATATTGCTTCTGTCCTTGTCTGTTAGACTCAAGTCTAATGCAGACATGCTGCTGCTGGTTGGCAGAAGGGGACGGGCACAGCTGTGTGGCTGCTGACACACAATGTGCCTGGCAGGATGCACTGTAGCTGGCCACCCGTAGTGGTGAAAGGCTACAGTGCCCCCAGGCTTCATTGCCCTGAGGTGGATCCACCCTGAAATGGGGGACTGCCTGCACTTTCTGTCACTTCTGCTCAGCGCCCTGACATTGGAAAGCCAGCCTGACTGGAGTGGGAGTGTGAAGCTTATTTCTTCCTCTCTCTGTGCAGATGAATCTCACCTCCAGCTGAAAATTGCCAAGTGTGGCTTTCCAAGCTGAGCTAGCTTTTTCACACGCTCCAGTGACATGTGGCCTGTCCTCTCAAACCATCTGAAATGCCATATTAAGGACAAAAAAAAAAATCACATATGCAGATGATACTAAACACTGTGCACCGAAATTCTGAAAAAATCTCAGCCTTTTTTTTCCCGCTTAGATTTTCTAGTGATTTTCTTCATCAGTTTTTCTGGCTCTGTATGTGTCTCCCTTCTAAAATTTAAAATCCTATTGAAAGTTTTGCCTGATGGCTTTTGTGAGTAAGATTGTTTCCCTGCCTCCTGGTAGTTCTTCGAGGACTCATTTGCACAGGGTCTGTTCAACGCAATGTGATTTTTGCAACCTAGCCAGCAGACGTGGAAGAATGAAGCCTCTGAAGGAAATGGCTGGCGGTGACTATGATTAGCTCCTTGTTGCTAGTGGGCGCTGCTGTTCTGCAAACGTGATTGCAGCATGCGCCCGTGAGTTTGTGCGCGTGTGCGTGCATGTGGACATGCACATGTTAGCCTGAACTGTTTCCTATTATGGACTCGTGCTTCTGGATTTGTTCTTTGTTCTTGTAGCTGGAAATAACTGTGTTAGACCGCACTGTGAAATCCATTGAAATCTTCTGTTTAATCCCACTTTCACTAATTATACAAACCAGATTGGACCTAGTTTCTCTGTCCATCTTGCTTTTTGATCCTAAGATCTCTGTGCTAACTGATGCTTCTCTTTTATTTTGTCCTTACAGAAAAGCCAGAGTTGGTATAATGTAAGTACTCCAGTTTCTCTTGTCCCTGGGTGAATATGGGCTGGGTACCTGGGCGGGGGGGGAAGGTGCAAAGGCGCTTTGTAGTGGCACTGGGGCATACTGACCGTTTCCAAAAAGAGGAGATGGAAACGGCTCAGAGCTGGCAAAGGAGGACTGACATCCCGAGGGAAAGGATGCCAGAGACAGAGAGCAAAAGCTTTGTCTTTTCAGTCACTCTTCTGGTGATCTCCACATCCTGTACCTTCCTGTTTCCTAGCAGAGTTGGTCTTGATGTGGTGACAAACAGATCTGCCACCATGCAAACCCTTTGCACCTCTCAGGGTGGTGTGGGGCGAGAGAGGAATTATTTTCTATTGACCACACAGAAACACGAACCATCTTTTGCTTCTGCCTTGATCTTATTTTTGTTCGGCAAGCACGAGTAGCAGTGCTTGCAGTACAAAACTGGTGGTGTGCAGATTTCCACAATCGGTGTCCCCTTTGCACGGTTGAACCCCTATCCCTCGAATGCTCGAAAGTAGATACCAGCAGTACCGTGCCTTTGTAGGCAAACACAGAAGCCATTCTGTGTTCAGCAACAGGTCCTACCTTCCTGCAGCCTAAGACATTAGGACCAGCGATTTTGGCTGATACAGGGTGGTCAGATTTGACAGAGGCGTGGGAGGCAGACTGACTTACTTGCTGTATATAATCAGCACCAGGATAGTAGCAAGGACAGGATAAGAAGTGATCTCAGAAGCAGAGAGAAGCATAGAGGCAATGGCATTAAGAATGAAGTATAAATCACAGTAGGGCAAAAAGGCAGAGAAGTGGCAGATAAAGGAAGGTGGAATGAGGCAGTTCGGGCAGATGCACAGGCCCAACCAGGCTGCTGCAAATATGTGAATCTGTGGCCACGGCTAAAGGTGACTTATGCTATTATGCAAGAGCTGCTTCTGACTGTAGCTGCTGAGTTTCATACCCTGCTGCATGATGCTCTGCTGTGTTCTGCTTCCATGGGTCTCTTGTGTTTTCATGTCCTCTCTATCTTATTTTTCTGTTCTCTTGTTTTTCCTCCATATATTTTCAGCATGAGAGACAGTACATCCGGAGAGTAAGCACTGGCTGCATTTTTTGTGGTTTTCCCCCCAATTATTTTCCTTTAGAAAACAAAACAAAACCATGTTCTAGTTAGTAGAGACGTTCTGGCCAGATAAAAGCAGCAATGTGGAAATATGAACGGGCTGCAAACTCCAGAAAGGCAGTCATTCCTCCTAAGCGGTGTTATTACTATTAAAAATTTGCTAATGCATCTCCTTGTTATAGTTTCCCTCTTTGCCAGCTCATTCCAGGCAGGATTTTTTTGGCATTTGGATCGTTCTGATTCTTCTATGCTTTTCCCCACTGAGAGCAGCTCAGAAATGAATCTGTGGAAGCTACTACTTCACAAAGCCTTACAATTTCCTTTACTCACTTTTTCCCCACTTTCATTTTATGCAAACTTCACTATGCTCAGAGCAGACACTCTCCACATTGTTCTTTCTGCCAGTTCAGCAGCCCCGGGTGCCAGGCACTGTACAAACACAAACCAAAAATAAAGTCCTTGCCTCAGAGAGCATGTGGGAGCCACAGAGCATCAGTGGTCAGAATGACAGTTTTCTAAGATGACTTCATTTTTTGCTGCTTTTAACTGGTCTTTCTGTCCTTGTAGCACTGTATCACTCTTTGCTAGTTGGAACCCTTCCTTTTCCCTCTGCTGGATTCCTTTTTCTCTACTTTTTCCTTGTGATGCTACCAACTTCTCTTGTCTTGTGTCTTCTCCTTTTGATCCTACCAGTGCTTTTTGGGATTGACATCCCTGCCAGATTGAGAAGTGGGAGAAAAGGGGTAAGCCAAGGTCATGGACTGATTTGACAGGGCTGTTCTTTCTTGGTCTTGGTGTGCTTTCTCTGCTTTGCTTTCCAGAGGACAAATGTGAACTGGGCCAGGTGCACTGTGAGATTTAGAAAAGAACACCATGTTTGAGAATAAATATACTTAACCTGATGGGGTTTGCTTTGTGTTCATGTCCTCATGGTGGAAGAGCAGACCATCACTGGGCTGCCCGAGTTCACTAGCAGTGGAAAGAAAAGGTCCATGAGGTGTTTCTCATGCATTTAGTGAGGAACCACAGACCTGGAGACTCTGGTTTAGAAGAACTGTTATTCTTATGAAATAAAACTCAGTTTGTTGGTCAGCTGTGGTTTAGGCCCCAGCTGTGTAGGCTTTGCCATCAGGATGCAGTTTGCGTGTCTGCTTTGGACTTGTATGTCTGCATGCTGAATTACTGTTATTTGATATATTATATTACAAATAATTAATTTTTTTAATAGACCTCAAAAACAAATGCTCTCCGTAATTTTATTTACTGAAACAGAGCTGCATCTTACTCTGTAGACCTGATGTGCTTACAGAGGTGGGAAATTTGTGTTTCACTTCTCTGATGGCATGAAGGATGAGGTTGCACTGGGTGTGAGAGTGGCAGGAACACCACAAGTTGGTAGAAGGAATTTGTCACCCAGTGGACGTCATTAAAATTAGAGACAAACTGGAGATACTTTTCTGCCAGGGGTAAAAGCTATCTCCTTTGTTGTTGTTCTTCTCTCTGGGCTTTGGGTGGAGGGCCCCCTTTCTGAGCATGGAGGAGCTCTCAGTTTTTGTGTCTTGAGGTCAGTGTACAGTTGAGGCACTGAGCCTAGCAAGTCTGCCATAGTTTTTTCTGTCTACTTCTCGCTCAGATGGACTGTCAATCCTTCTACTTCCCTGACTGTTCCTAAACTAGGGTGTATGCCTCCAATTTTCTGCAGTGTTTCTAGTTGCCACTGTATAGCAGGGCTTGCTTCTGTAAATGTCTTCATGTAGTTCCTGTGCTGGTAGACACCAGGCGTCAGGAGAATCTACAGAGCATACTTCCAGAAAAAAGAATAAGATGATCTTGAAAAGTTAGAACAAACACAGTTGACACCAGAGAAGAGGTGAGATTTATATCTGTCCACGAGGTTTTCATTTTACTATTCAGATCCCAAGGTCTGCCCTACTCTCTACTCCTTTCCTTCGAGTTTATGCACATTCCTTTCATCTGCCTTGTATTTTGCAACCATGCTTGAATTTTTTTCTCTTACAGCTTCACCCTATAACTTACCTGAACCACCCCCTCTCTACCTATGTGCAGGATAACCCCAGAGTGGTTAGTGGGGAAAAAAACACAGTACAGTGAAAAGACACTAATTATCTCTTTCAGGTGTTTTTAAATACCGCTAGAAACATTTGCTGTCCTTATAAGTCTGAGATGACTAACAGGAGCGCAGTTCTGCCCCCTTGTCTTTGGGAGAGCAAAGTCTGCACTGAGCATTGCACGGCGTGGGACAGGCGCCTTGCACCTGCAGTTCTGCAAACAAAGGCCGTGCACACAGGGCAACTTTCAGCCTGGCTTGCAAGAGGTGACAATCTCAAAAATAAATCCAGTTAAATGCAAGTAGGTAGTCACGTAAAGGAGAGAGCCCTAGGTTTTCCTTTGGGAAAACTGAGGCAAAAGCCTGTGCACTAGGAGATAGGAGGTGACTGAGAATCCGTCGTAGACTGTGATGCTGCGAAGGGCCTTCCTTTGTGGAGACCTTTGAGCAACGCTTGCCGCTTCTGAAGTACAACGTCAAGACTGAACACCATAAGAAATCAGCCTTTGCTGGTCTTGGTGTGCTTTTTCTCTTGCAGTACCCTCTTGGAGACTTCGTAGATACGGGGAAACTCAGCTGCTGAAGAGAGTAAAATGTTCCCTATAAAATCAGAGAGAAAATATGCATCATTTCAGGGAAAACATCAGAAACAGCTTTCCAACGGGTGGCAGCCTGAGTCTCACTCAGCAACAGCAATCATGTAGACGGGGTTTATTGCAAAAATCCAGGCCTGATGATGAGTTAGCATGGTATTGAACAAACAGCCTTTTTCTCTGTAAATCAGTGCAATCATCTTTTAAGTTCCAGTAACCGTTTTGTCAGAATATTTACGGAGCAATGTTAACTCATTACCTTCCAGGTATTTTTCATAGGCAGTTCTCTTCAGATTTTCAATGATTTTAGGTGTATGGATTACCAGGCCTGGCATAGTTACTGTGGTGTAGAGACACTAAATTAAAAATGAGCTTTTGGTGTCAGCTCATGTGATGATGAACCCAAATCCACTTTCCCCACCCCAAATGGCCAGTGGTTACTTTGAAGCTTCTTCCTTTGCTGTTCATTCACTTTTAAAAGGAGCGGGGGTGGGGGGGAAAGAAGCCATAAAACCCGAGAGACCAGACCGGGGTTGGAAGAAATGCTGTGGGACAGGTGGCCAGTTTCTTTGCTGGCATCAATCAGCATAGCAGTCCTGCTGTCAGTGGGGTCTAAACTCTCCCACACAAGCAGGGAACGTACTCTGTACTTTTCCAGTATTTTTCCTGTTCTGTCTAGAAACAAAGTAAATCTTCCCTAAAGAGAGTAAGTCCATCAGTCATGCAAATCCAGTAAGATTTTCCTTCCCCCTTTTCTCTCTGCCTCTTGCCATCACTCCTCACCTGTTTTCTGTGCTGTTTGCTGTACGAGGCTATACCGCTCTCAGTTCTTGTGTTGTTGGACTTCCCTGTCCTGTCCCATTCCGCAGCAACAGTTGCTTTAAATTTCCTCTCAGAGGACTCATTTGTGTATGAACAGGGAGATCCTGCCATGGGGAGTCTCCCGTGTCTCCCGTTTCTCCCCAGTGTCCTCATGGAGCCTCTTCTCTCCACCCTTTGCAGTGCCATCCTGTCCCGTCTCTCTCTGTTTGCAGTAGAGTTAATGTTTGCTGTCTCCACCTCCGGGTTAGCTCTTCCAATGGCTTGTGCCATTCTCTGACTCTCTGCAAAGGGAGGTGGGGTGGCTGTGTAGACAGAAGCATCCTGGTGGTGTGGTGTTTTTTTTTTTTTGGAAGTAATCACATAAGCAATTTCCAGCAAAGAGGGCCATTCAGTAAAGCAATGCAGGTACCTCACAGATGTCTGTAACCCTAATTCTTTGTCGTTCCAAGGCTATAGAAGTTTTAGTTATTGTCCTCTCATCTTGGGGTAGCAGATGGATGTACTGCTGCTTTCTAACAGGGCTAAATGGAGAGACCGTTGTGCTGTCTAGCACCAGCAATCCTTCTGTGGTGCATCTGAGAAGACAGAGCGCTTGACAGTTCTTCCTTTAAGTGAGCAAACTGCAGTCACTGGCCCTGGAATAAACAGTGACTTTACAGAGGTTCGGTTGGTTGCTTGATTGGAGTTTTCCTGGTTTTGGTTTCTTGAGATCTGTCTGCCCAGTTTGTTAGGAATAATGAGGATTTTACTTCAGCATACTTGTGTCTAGTTTCTACAGACTCAGCATCACGGCTGAGCAGCACTGGTGTTGTGGTGTGGACGTTTACCTGTGCATTTTGACACTTGAGCGGAGAGATGGAGAGGCTAGGGACTAGGAGCAGAGGGATACAGGGAGTTCCACTGCTCCAAGCAATCTTCCTGGGACCTGCAGGGAGTTTATGTGCTGGAGCCTGAAGGAAGCCCTTGCCCTTCATTTCCGAAGTGATGTGATTAATGAACGAAACCTACAAAGACCTATGCTTTTTGGGGGTGCTCAGAGATATGTGTAAGAGTAGCAGAGCCCTTAAGATTTGTAGTTGTGTGGGTCTCACATGGCTGGTTTCTCATAGCTATATTCTTCAGAGTGGTCTCTCCTTACTCCCCTTGCGCCTCCCCCAGCACGCTCTGTCCAGCAACTTTCCATTACAGGAAACATCTGCTGGGAGGCAGGGCTGAGCCTGGGTTACTGCAGGGCATTGGCCGACAGAATTACCCAGCTACAGTAACTTAAAGCATGTGCGAGTCATTTTCGTATCTTCCCTACCCGCTCCTTCCATGAGAAATGTTAACAAAGACTGAAGCTGCCTTTCAGAGCAGAGAGGGACTAGAGAGGAGAGCCTGAGGCAGGCACTGAAGGAAGAAGAATAGCTGCTTTTCTGGTTTCAGAGGGGAAAAAAAGCAGCTGAAGTCTCTGAGCTGTTTACCGTCCTGTCCAGTCCTGGAAACCGCGGCTAGATCTGTGAATTGCAGCTGGTCTGGTGGGGTCCTGGCGGTCGGAGATACTTTGTTTGCTAGTTCTGGCAGTCCTGGGCATCAGACCTCGACCGGGAGTTGCAGATGCCTTGCACAGACCTGCCTGGGACTGCTCAGGCTGTCGGCATTTTTGCAGTGCTCCTTTAAGGGATGCCCACAGCAAGAAGCTGGTGAGACACGAGCAGAAGAGCACAAAGGTTGCGCACCAGCAGGCTTACCCTAATGTGCCGCTTTTTCAAAGACCTCTGGAGGGCAAATCCTCTCTCAGATGTACAGAGACCGCTAGGGCAGACAACCTGAATGCAAGCAGGAAAGTAAGGGAAGGCACGTAAACTCCTGCCAAGCTGCTGTATCTCTTTCGACTTTGAATCTAAACAAGAAGCGGTGACAGCAGGAACAGGAAATCAGAGTTTGACTGAGAACACGGGGAGCTGTGCAAGTGCTGAGGGAACGCTATGGATTCCTTGCTGGAGTGCGGGGCTCTCTGGGAGCTTGTGCTGGATCAAGATCTGCCATGTCTGCTGTGGGACCTGGAGGGGCTTGTCGACTTGTCGGAAGAAAATATCAGCTGTGGATCAGATGAAATTCCAGCTGTGAGTGTCTCTAAACTCAACTGTTTGTCACCCTAACAGAAGTTCTGATGCTAAGCGGAAGCATCTGTTGTAGTACAGGTTTTAGACAGGTCAGAACATCCCTTACTGCAGGGAAGGGAGGGGAGCGCCCCTCCACGTGGAAACTGTACTGCCAGGTTGGGTTGCTGTAATGCATTGAATCCAAAGCTCAGAGCTGATGATAATCTCTATTCCCCTCTCCTTTCCCATCCCGTCTGCTTGCCCCAGGAAATCTTGGGCTTGGGCTCTTGCTGGAGCCCATCTCTGGCCAAGATATTGTCCAGATGTTCAGACTAGAAGTTTGGTAAGTAAAATTCATATTTCTGTCATCTGCTAGTTAGCAGATTTTATTCAGAAGTGTGACACTTTGGGCTCACAGGACTGGAGCAAATAAGTGAAGTGCTGAGCTGATATTAAAAATTCTGTTTCTAGTTCATTGAATTGGTGTGAGGAAGAGGGAATGCTTTTGGGGTGGTGGTGGTGTCTGTGTTTCCTTCTTTGATTTGAGAGCATGTGACAATTTTGTAAGGCTAATGCTAGATAACCTTCATATTCTTCTCACCCCTGCGACCTCACCAACACCACTTCTCAAACAGAAGCTACCTTCTATAATCACTTTGATTTTTGGGGCCCTTGCTGGGATACTCTGAGGTGTGTGCTGGGATACTCTGAGGTGTGCCCACTGTTGGGACATGTGTATTGCGCAGCTGGAAGAGATAGGAGAGGGTGGTTGAGAGGAAATGGAGATAGGGAGGGAAGAGGCTGTACCCCAGGTTGTTTCGCCTCCCCTGCACTTGTGGGAGGAAGAACAAGAAGATTCGATGGGAGTTACGGGCCTCCTCAATTTGCAGCTGCCTCTGTTTTGGTCAACTCTGCCTTCGAAAGATGTTCTGGCTATTAAGAGCAGCTGTCAGCATGGGCATGGCATGTAGGAGGTGGTCTAATGTTGACAGAGTCACATTATAGTTTAGTAAACACCAGAGAGAAGCCAGCTCCTGGTCCCCCTCCAGCCAACAACACCGTTTTCTCTGAGGCCTTCCGTGAGGCCAAGTGTCTCCAGAATAAGCGCAAAACGTGGTTGAGTCCCTGCGAGAGCCTCTTCTGAGCCCCACAAAAGTGTTCTCACTATCCCAGCGGGTAGCTGTGTGTTCACTGCCAGGTGGAGCACTTGACAGGGAGAGGAATGGGGATGACTGCGTTATTCCTGAGCTCTGGATGACAGTGATCGTGAAAGTTCCTCTGGCAGGGTTGCAGCTGTACTAAAGTGCCTATTTTCTGGGGTTGCTGCACTGTTCCTGGGAGAGCTGGGGACTGGCGGCTAACCGATGCATTGCGAACAGAGCATGTGTCGTACCGTGTACAGTCTGGGGTTGCAGGAAAAGAGATTTCCCCTGCAGTCACAGCTTCCGCGCAGTTTCGGTTTGCTACCTGGCAGATTTGGGTGTAGCCCTTCTTCTCTGCTCTTCCAAGTCAGATTCTCCTCTTCTCCCTTAACACACTAAATCCCAAATCCTCCTGTCTGTGTGTCTGCTGCGATGGGAGCTCCTAGCCTCATGCTTTGTAAGTGCAGCTGATCCCCCTTCTCCTGACCAAGGTGTTCGTGTTTTCCCACTCCATTTCTCTGTACTCATGCCTGCCCCTCTCTTTAACAGGCTCTCTGTTATTTGCAGGTGTTGAGTCCAACTTACAAGCAACGGAATGAAGATTTCAGGAAACTCTTCAAACAGCTTCCTGACACGGAGCGCCTCATCGTAGGTAAGGTCGCCCCCTTGGTGCAGTGCTCCGTTGTGCTGGCCCATGGTTTGGGGAGGCAATCCAGAACATGTGCATGCAGCTTTTTCTTCTTCTTCAAAGAGATTGCCACCAAGGAACAAGCCCATTGTGTCTTTCTGTGCACAGATGGAACCCCTCCTCACCATTTCTAACAGGGTTTATTCCTTTTGCTTCAGGGAGAGCAATGCTGATTTGTATCAGCTATGGCTCTGTTCTCCAGTGATTTGAGGAGGATATTTTCCTCCGCAGAGCCCCCCTAGACCTGATGGTGTGTTAGTGTTTGAGCCCTTTCCTCATTTGGCCAGGGTCGCATGTCTCAACATGCATACTACTGAGCTTCACTTTTTTCTGACATCCCCGATGCTTCCTACTCACACATGACTGCCCTTCCTATATCCATTTATGCTTTGGCCTTGCAGCTGATTAGTGACTGCCTAGTGCATTGCATCTGTTCTTTTATCTTATGTAACTGGTGATCTCATACCGTGTCTTGTGCTGTTGACGGATGCATGTCCTAGCAGAGGAATAGAAATTGTTTAGGATGCTTAAACTGGGAGAGAAATGAACAATGGCACTAGGAGGCGAAAAGGAAAAGACAGATTAAAATCTAGAAACAGTACATAGGATGCTAAAGAACGACCAGCTAATAAGGCAAGGTCATCAGTCAGTGAGAGAGATTGTCTGTGACGTGCCCACGAGAGGAGTCCTAACCTAGTGGACAGAGCAGCAGCCGTGGCTCAGTCGCTTCTGGCTCTCTGCCTTTGGCTTTCTGCAGGATTGTGTCGAGTAGCTACTCCTCTTGATGCTGCTGCTTAATCCTCACCTATAGGCTGTCCCGTCTGCTGGTTTTGGTGTATCTAAATTATCATCTGTTGCCCACCCACAGATTACTCATGTGCGCTACAAAGAGACATTCTCCTGCAGGGCCGCCTCTACCTCTCTGAAAACTGGATCTGCTTTTACAGCAACATCTTCCGCTGGGAGACACTGGTAAGGCTGTCACACTGCTGCGTTGAGCATGTGTTTTATGTCAGCATATTTGCTGACATTACTTTAAAAGCACCCTTTCTGTTGTCTTTCTCATTAGTGTCTCTACCTGTGTTCTTTTTCTGCCTTCCCCTTTCTGCATGGCTCTGACTGTAGCTGACAGTTCGCTTGAAGGATATCTGCTCGATGACCAAGGAAAAAACAGCACGGCTCATTCCTAATGCCATCCAAGTTTGCACTGACACTGAAAAGGTACATCCTGGAAGCCTCCGCCTCTGGGGCCGCGTCGTATGGCTGTCAGGGGCTGGGGAATATATGTGTTTTGCGGGATTTTTCCAAACTGACTGCTTGTGCTACCTGGGGCATGGGAGGAAGCACCAAGGGAAAAGGGCTGGGTGCAGAGCTTCTGCAGACCTTGGGCTGAGTCTGGAGCACGTGTAGCTTGTGTGTGGGGTGCGGGACCAGGTAGAAGATTTGCGTTATGTGGTAGCACATCTCTAACAGAACTGTTTGTGTGCTCAGACTTGCTCCCTTGGGTAAGAGGCTCTGCGCCTCTCTGTGAGGCCTCCGTGATGTTCAGTCTCTGCCCAAGGACTGAGCAGCTGTGCTGTGAGGCTTGCTCAGGCTTTCTGTGAACTGTAGCCGGAAGGTGATCCAAACAGGCTTGTTGCTTCTTCTTCCTTGTTTTGGGCCTTTTCTGGACTAATTTTTCTCTCCATCTCTTCCCATTCAGCACTTTTTTACTTCCTTTGGGGCTCGAGACAGGACGTACATGATGATGTTCAGACTCTGGCAGAATGCTCTACTTGACAAGGTACAGAGCAGCACATCAGCATTGGGGTGGGAGGAAAGGGACGTGGTGAATATATGCAGAAGCATGATACCTGTGACAAATGTAGATGTATAAAAAGACGTAGGGACAGTAAGCACATGTGTTTAGGCAGACCAGGCACGTAACTGCAGGTGCAATTCTCTCTTTTCACATGAATTCTGTTTGTACAGCCATGTTCTTGCACACAAAGTAGATGCCACTTTGCCTCTGCTGAGGTGTGGAAGCATGTGTCTTGGGAAGGAGTCTTTTTGAGGTCTGTAATTCAAGTGAAACAGCCCAGAAGAAAGCAGTTCAAAATGCAACAGTAATAGCTGACTGCACAGGTAAAGCTCCTAGTAAGTCTGTGCTTCAAAAGTGTAGAGTGTAAGACAGGACAGAAAAAGAGCATGTCTTCGGGGCATCCCAAAACCGAACGAGAACAATGGTGGGTGCGGGGTGCACTGGGTAAGGCTCAGTGGGTTGGATTTTTGAATAAAGCAGGGATGCGCACCTGCTATGCCAGAGGCCCCACATAGCCTATATGTGATCTGAGTATCTGTTCCACAGTCCATTGAGTATTTCTGGCCTCACTGTAGGAGTAAGACTCATGAACTGATCTTACAGTGCTACGAGCGTTTCGAGCTGTTCTGGCTTGAGTTCATACCGTACTGGGAGGGATGAGTAATCAAGCACCCAGAATACTCTGTCTTGAAAATCGGCGTAGTATTTAGTATGCAAAAGGATCGCTTTGCATTGGGCAGTTTGTGTTGCTACCGTGTGGTGTAATTTGGTCAGCCTTTTGAAGTTCCTGACAAAATTCAGTGCCCTTGGTTTCAAGGTCAAAGCAAACAGGAACAGAGACGTGGAGTGATAAAGGCAGCAAACACTTCCAGAGCTCTTTTTCCAAATGTAGGATCCATGCCTGGCAGGAGAGAGGGAGAAAGAGCCTAGCCCATTTTTCCTGATAATACATCTGAATTAGAGTGCATGTGGGAAGAAGGTGGAACAGAGACATTTTTCTGGATAAAAGTTTCTCATTAGAGTTTTTTTCCCATACTTTTGACTGCTACCTTTGGGAGCTGGATTAAAAATTTCCTACCTTATCCCATGCAGTAACTATGGGAAGAAGTTCAAGCCAGCAACTTAGAAAAAAATCACGAGATTTATTTTTCCTCATTACCAAGACATCTTTGTCATTGGTCGTAACTTTCTCATGGGTGAAAATCCATCCCCTTTCATCCCCTGTACCACGTTTTTAAATCACAAGTTCTCCTGCCCCATTTCTTAAGAACCTCAGAACGCAGTCATATGGTGATCAACTGACCTGCATCCCTAAAAAACAGGGCTTTTGTGATCGGTCTTGAGAATTCATTTTCTCTTTTTAACTGGAAGCGTATACAAGCTTTTCACAATAGTATCTGGGGAGACAGACTCTTTGATTTTAAATGCAGCAGGAAATGTTTTTCTTTGTTGCTGTTTTAGATCATTTTCACTGCAGCTGTAATTCTTTAGGCAGCTTTAGTTTAAACAAACTTGGAGGGAAAATAACCTCATAAGGCGTTGCGGTTTGGTGTGGTAGGAGACATTAAATGGAGGCACAGCAGAAGAGGTAGGGAAAACCTGTGTGGAGGGAAGTGCAGGTTTACTGCTTGCATTCTTATATGCACAGCATTGTAGTAGCGGGAGATGTCATTTTGTGTGCTGTTCTGGGTGTAGCCTCGTGTTGGCTTTCTGATAGGCCTGAGTAATATGAGATTGTGGCATGGAAAAATAACAAAGTCGGATTTTAGGGCGGAACTTGGGCTGACGGTGAAGGCTTACTTGGCAAAAGGGCACCTTATTGCTTGGTGGGGGCAACCTCTAAGCCAGCCTGCCCTAACTGTATAAGGATCCATATACCTGCAGCCCTTAGCCAGCATGGGGGCCAGCCTGCCAGTAACACACAGTCCACCTTGTAGCATCACTGGAATTCAGAAGAGATGAGTCCATCAGAAGGCTGTCACCTTCCATCAGGGCTGTGTCAGAATCTCTCACTTCTACTTTCAGGGCAAGGAATGTAATACTCCTGGCAATGATAGTTCCAAAAATATTTTCGTTATATTTTAATATTCTCGGGTGAAAATGTATGCTGTTCTCTGTTCCCTCTTTTAGCCTCTCTGTCCAAAGGAGCTCTGGCACTTTGTCCACCAGTGTTATGGGAACGAGCTGGGTCTGACCAGTGATGATGAAGACTATGTGCCTCCTGACGATGACTTCAACACAATGGGGTGAGTAATGAGGAGTAAAATCTGCCTGTGATGAAGAAAAGATGGCCTCAGGAGAACAGGAGTGCTGATACATTTCATCCCTCAAACTGCTGTTTGTCCCTGGTGAGAGATTCTGGGTTCTGGCTGAATGTTTGCCCTTAAATGTGTTATGTCTAAAAAGCTGAAAGCGTACCATTTCCCCATGGAAGTCGGCAGGGACCGAAATGCCTGCCTCTCTACTTGCTGAGCTAGATGAGCAGTTCTGTAAGTGCCAAAGCATCCCAGTCTCAAGGCCAGTCAGCGTGTTACATGGTCAGAAAGTGCTGATGCTTGTCAGTCTGCGTATAGACACTTGAAAAGTTTGAGCTTAATCTTCCCTACACTGAACCATTTCTGCTTCCAGTGAGACTGGAAACTTCATAGAATTATTCTTACTTGCTCTGTGTGTCCAGTTGTAGCTGTACTGAGAGGGGTAAACATAAAAACCTGTGTTCTCTGTGGCGTCTCAGCTACTGTGAAGAAATCCCCGTGGAAGAAAATGAAGTCAACGACAGCTCCTCAAAAAGCAACATGGAGGCCAAGCCAGACGCTAGCCCTCAGCTGCCAAAGAAATCTGTCACTGCCGGCACGTTGACACCTACGGGAAGCAGTGAAGCGCCAGCCTTGGTAAGTGTCCTTCCTCCGTTGCAGTGGGAGCAGCAATCCTTTTCTCTGGATCCAGCTGGTAGCCCTTGAATGTACGAGGTAACTCTTTACCCTGCAGCTCCTCTTCCGCTGCAGCTGACCTCGGTCCCCGAGTCAGTGGTATCTGTGAGCATGGCATTTGGCCAAGAAATGGTGAGCAAAGAGTGCCTGTCCTAAAAGCCAGGGAACTGGGACTCTCAGCAGCAAGTGCATTTTCCTTGCTATACTTTCAGATGAAAAGAAATGGAGTGTTGGAGATAAAAGGGTTATAATTTCCTCTCTGCCTTCAGTTATTCCCTAGGAAACAGTGTGTGCCCTCATAGTATTGTGGCAGAGCGGACCTTGTTCAGATGTAACCTCAGATTTTCCTAGCTTGTTCGGGGGCAAAACCAGTATTATTTTGTGCTTGTCTGAACAAATGGAAAGCCTTGTGTGTGTTCCAAGCTTGAACTGTGCATGGTTCTCTGAGAGGAGGTGATCTAGTATGTCCGTGTGTTTTACAAACACCGTATGGTAACCTTCCTCCCCTCTCTATATTATTTGACTTCCAGACATGTTGAGGCCAAATGTTCGAAGGTATGAAAATTGGCCCAGAGGTGTAAAGTTGTCAGAAATAACTCCCAGTTTCCAGGTGCTGATCTTGCCCTTGTTATGCTCTCTCCTTGCTGCAGTTTGATGGAGTTCTACCCGAAGAGGAGGAGGCAGTGGCAGAGAGTCCTGTGGAAAAGGACCTTGGCATTGCAAATATCATGGGAGAGAAGACAGAGATCATTGGCCCTGTGAACTCCCCTTCCCTAGACTTCAATGACAATGAAGACATTCCCACTGAGCTCAGTGACTCGTCAGAGACCCACGATGAAGGTATGTGGGGAAGGGCCGTTCCACCGGGGGTGTTCGCAGCCTGCTCCCGTCCTTTCCAGTGAGGGACTGGAGCGGCAAACACCGAATTCCTTTTCTGGACCCTAAGAGTTCAGAAGATGCAAATAATTCCCATCCTGGGCCGCAGAAGGCGAATGCGTGGGGTATTTGGAAGGATGTCCCTAAAGTAACCTATGTAGTTAATTACTCCTTCTGATCTTCCAACTGTTGTTCTCGGGTCAGTGGAGGAAAAGGGTTTGAAGTACCTCCTTCGGGTTCCTTCTTCACAGAGTGAAGTACTAAGGTCCTGGTACTGTGAAAACACAGCCTCTGCTGTTGGCACAGGGGATCATGGCTGGGGTTTGTGGGCCTGTTTCCCCGCAGGGGAAGTCCAAGCCTTTTACGAGGATCTGAATGGCCGTCAGTACGTGAATGAAGTGTTCAACTTCAGCGTGGATAAGCTGTACGACTTGCTGTTCACCGACTCCCAGTTCCAGAGGGACTTCATGGAACAGCGCCGGTTCTCTGGTAAGCTGCTGCTGGCAAAGCCTGGTTACTGACAGGGGCTGCGTTCCCTGCAGGGTACAGAGGCCTGTACAGAAGGAAGGTCTCGGCACATGCCTTGGAGGTATGATTTTGCCTGACGACAGAGGGACTGGGTAATAATCTGAGCAGATCTTGGGACGGCTGTAGTCTGTACTGACAGTAATCCAAAGCAGGTACAGCCAGCCTTGTTTGGCTATCTGGTTTTATTTTCTAAGAGCTGGATTGAAGTTTATGGAAGAAGCAGTCTCATATTTTTTAACATCAACTAAGGCCTGATCCTGCGTTCAAGGCTTAACGCTGTGAGGAAAAAGCAATTTGAGCTCTGCACCAGGCACTAGCACGGACTGTGCAGCTGATGATGCAAAGAGAGTGTCCCTTGGCGCGTGCTGTGGTTCTCCTTTCCCTGTAACTGTAGGGAGATACGTCCCCAGCCTCTCCCCCTTTCTTTGCTCTGCAAAACAGGGGAAAGTATTCACCTTTAGTACAGGAGACCTTTCCTGCTCGCTCAGTTGAGCTCTAGTGCTTCTGCAGCATGCTCTCCAAGGGGAAGGAAATACTGTCTTATGTTTTATGTGTACTGTTTTATGGCTGTGCCTTTCCCTAGGGAACTGACCCGAGATCCCTCTCTAGTTAGTTCAACACAATATTATTTTGTCCTCTCAGATATTATTTTTCATCCGTGGAAGAAGGAAGAAAATGGCAATCAGACCAGAGTGATCTTGTATACCATTTCCCTCACCAACCCCCTGGCCCCCAAAACTGCCACTGTCACTGAGACGCAGGTATGTGAAAGGGGAGCAGGGGTGGAAGGCTTTGTAGAAACAGATCTGCAATTTACTTTCTTGTCTTGGGCATGCTGCTTTGCATGTTTTTATTCTCCCTATCCATTTTCCTTTACACATTTTTCTTGTATTAACTTGCTACCCAGTGTCACTGCAAATGTGAGTAGCTAATCTTACGCTCGTGCTGGATTGCATTGCAAGGAAAGGATTTTTCCAGTTTTCCAGCAAAAGCAGAGAAGTTTGTACACAAGCCAGCAGTGTGTGTCACCCGTACTGGTGTTTTTCGAGCTGCGGTCAGACCAGCAGGTGTTATTCATGAGCAGGGCACAAGAAAGTCAAATACTGTCTGGCCAGTCCTTCTCACAGCTCCACATACAGGTGTCCAGGCTTTTTTACTGGCGAGGACAATTAGATGATCTGTTTTAAAAGATAAAAAATGGGAGCATCTGCAATGCACTGGGAAGAGCCAGGTTAGCTGTATCTAGTAGGGGCTGCAGCGAGAGAGGGAGGGAAAAGACTCCTTCTGTGTCCAGAGACCTGGTCAAGTGGCTAAAGGGTAAATCCTGAGAGTTAGCTTGAGGGAATACTACGAGGGAGCCAAGAAAAGATGGGGTGCCTGAGCATTACCTTTCAGGGAGAGGAGGATCCCAGCGGCACGGTGTACCTTGTAAGGATGGGATGGAGCGTGCTGTTCAGAGTGAAGGCTGTGTGCAGGCAGAAAGAGAAAGAAAAGGGGAGAGCAAAGTGATGGGCAAAGGGAACAGTATACTTTCAGGCACGCAAGGACGTGGCCTATATTATTCTGAATTTGGGGTCAACCACCGAGGTGCACTTTGCTGCGTCCTCGCTGCAGAGCTGAGTGGAAATCGTCTGTAAGAAAAGCCGTACTTTGGCGTACAGATGTCCAGTTAACTGCGTCCATCCCCCCTGTGAGGTTTGTGCTGGGGCAAAGAAAGCAGCAGATCAGAAGCGCTTCAAAGAAGCAATTGACACGTTTGTGCAGTGTTTAGAATCGCAGAATAATTTATACTGGCCAGGACCTCTGGGTCATCAAAAAGCATCAAGAGCAGGGCCATCTCTGACTGTAGATCAGGTTGCTCCCCGACAAGGCAGACATCAGTTTAACGAGAAGAGGTGACACTTGCAAGGGTCCCAAAGAACCGGTCCTCCCGTGGCAGCGTATGCCGCTCCGTCTCTGATACATAATGCTGGAGGTTGAGCTGCTGGAACCGAGTGCCCCTTTTTGTAGTATGCCTTTGGGAAACATCCCAGTGAAGCACTGGGTTTCCTGGAGTATGCCCTCCCTTAGAGGCATGCTGTTCACGGAAAAATTGCAGAGATGTTGCTTGGGCCAGGGTGTGGTCTCCTATTCGTGGTAGAGCTGTAGAGCGCTAGGGAAGGGGCCAATCTATCAGAGCCGTGTTCTAACCAGACTAATAGTTGCCTTGCATGCTGTCTTTTATGCAGACAATGTACAAAGCCAGCCAAGAAAGCGAGTGCTATGTCATAGATGCAGAGGTGCTAACTCACGACGTCCCCTACCATGATTATTTCTACACCATTAACCGCTACACGTTGACTCGTGTTGCCAGAAACAAAAGCCGACTCAGGTACACTTCTTGTGGGATAAAGAGCTTTACTGACGACCAAAAGTCACCGTCGAGGGGAAGTTCTGCTGTTTTCTGTGGTGGAAGGGGTTGGGGAGAATTTAGCCTTATTTCTTTGTCCTGTTGCCAGAACACTCCTATCACAGAGAGTTACCGCAGGGGCAGCTGCCTACTGTGGTGACATCGGCACTTGTCACACACAGTCAGCTACATGTGATAAGTGACAGGGCGTATTTCCAGGGACTGTGCCTCTGCGACGCACCTGGGGGGACAAGCAGAGGAATTTGGTACCAGGAAAAGCTATAGGCTTTTGTGTTTGACTTGGATAAGTAATCTAAATGTCTGCCTGCCACCTGGCTGAAGGTCTCGGGAGTCCTGTGGGGAGAGGCTCTCTTGAGGCCTTCCTGCCACTGCCTTTGGAAGGACTTCCCACGCAATGCTTCTCCTCGAGAAACACGAAGGGATGAGACCATTCCAGAAATAACAGTGTGCATGATTATGTCTCATTTTTACATTGACAAAAGGCTGGGAATTGACATTGTCTCCAGGAAGCAAAATTGGGAGAATGACTTTCCTTTCTTCACATAGGGTTTCCACAGAGTTACGTTACAGGAAACAGCCTTGGGGGCTGGTGAAATCCTTCATTGAGAAGAATTCTTGGAGTGGCCTAGAGGATTATTTCCGCCATTTGGGTAAGAGTGGCCATGACTGGAGCTGCGGTAATGACCCTCGAACTGTGGTGCCTTCCACGGTTTGTGCGTGCCTCCCTGCAAGCGGGCAGCGTGACAGTGTGAGACCTGCTGCCGGCCGATGGGAATCCGACCTCGGAGCGGCTTGTGAAAGGGGCCAGCCACACTCATTACCACAGCGTTGGTAGCACTTGCTGCAATTAATCAGGTCATCAGATCCTGTTCTCTGGCAGGAACGCAGGCAGTCTGGGGTCAGAGTTTGGCAAAAGGTGTAAAGGATGCGTCGTGTGTCCTCTGGCACGGGCCTCTGAGACCCTGCAGACTTCTTTAGCCCAGCGGCTGTGCCGTTAGAGGGCTCAAGCGCGCGTCTCTGCAAGGCCAGCACCACTGCTATTAAACGCTTTCCCTCGCTGTCTCTGCAGAGAGTGAACTGACCAAAACTGAGAGCACGTACCTGGCTGAGGTCCACAGACAATCCCCCAAAGAGAAAGTGAGCAAGCAATCGACCACGCGCCGGAGGAAACGGGCCCATGCCCATCTGCGGGTGCCACACTTGGAGGAGGTGCTGAGTCCCGTCACCACCCCCACGGACGAGGAGGTTGCCCATCGAATCAAGCACGTGGCAGGTAAGGAACTGCAGACACCCCGGGCTGGGGGACGGAGAGCTGGGACCGCTGGACAAAAAAAGGAACTTTGCTCGCGGAGGGTTAGTGGGAAGACGGGGCAGGGAGGGTGCGTTATGGTTGCCCGCGTGAGATGGAGGGGTGGGCAGAGGGAAAAGGGCTGCCCTCCCCATTGGGCAGCGTTCCCTAGCCTAAATGCATCTGTCTGCTCAGGTTCCACACAGACACGGCACGTCCCTGAGGAGAGCCCCAGCGGCTTCCACCTGCAGAGCGTCTCCAAGCTCCTCCTTGTCATCAGTTTTGTGTAAGTGATTTTTTTTTGCTTTCCTTCACAGTTAGCCTTTAACAGCTTTGGCCCTTTTGTGTTTCTGGTGTTCTGTGTTCCCCTGTGCCAGTTTTTCCTCTCTCATATTGCTCTCTGGTCCTAAACTTTGTGCGGCACAGAGGAGAGAAAAGCAATGACAGGCAGCAAAGGATTAAAATTTCCCCCAAATGCCCCATCAGCTGTTTTGTCTGTCTCGATCCCAGCTTTTGCTAGTACTTAGCTAGCCACTGATCGGGATCTTGTATTATCAGTGTCTCTCCTTTCCCCCCAGTTTGGACCTTGTTTTAGCCAGGCACGGGCTTTGCAGACCTGCATGTTTCTGGGAGTCCTAAACGCAGATGTTGACAGAGGCAAGCAGGGTGAGGGGCAGCTGTGCAAGCAGAGGGGAGTCAAAAGAGAAGAAATCCAACAAGTAGAAAGAGTCTTTTTTTATTTCAGGGACTCAGAGATTTTTCAATGACATCTAGAAACTGTGGTGTGTTTTTATTAAATTTGAAATAAGTCATTTAATGTAATGTACGAACAGACTAGCTGTTATCATGAAAGACGAACATGCAAAGCTCTCTGGGAGTTACTGTACTGTCACAACAGGTCTCAGTGCAGGTGAGGCGTCTGTCTGTTACTTCTTTCCTCTGGTCTGGCAAAACCTATTCAGGTCTGGTCTTGGGTGGTGATTTTGACGAGAGACACCATCTCAGAAAGAAGCTGGACCGTTTAGAGATGATTTCTGCAAAATAAGGGTAGAAACACAGGAAGCAAGAGAGACTGGCATGATTTCACTAGTTCAGGAACTGCCTTTGGTTTGGGTCCCTGTTCTGCCACCACCTTTCGCAGCTGGTAGTCTAGGACTTGGCTGGATGTGTGCTCAAAGCGAGCTGGGTGTGGGCCCCTCGTATCCCTGTGGCTCAGTCTTTATGGTGAAACCCCGGCATATTTATTGTTTCTCTGCCTCTCGGGCTGACGGTAGCTTTCACGTGTTAGTGCTGCAGCGGTTGCTGGGCAGGTGCTGTGAAGCGGTAACGTCTAAAGGAGCAATCCAGATATGGTGGGTTTTCTCATCACTTCGGGGAGCGGGAGCATACTGTTAACCCCGGGGAAAAGCAGAACTCGGGCTCATGCTTTTCCTAATCTCCACCCATCTTTTAGTGAGGGGGGAAGAAGCTGAGATTTGTAGACTGAGGTTACTTTTCAGACTGAGCTCCTTTTTGCATTTCCTTTTCCCAGTGGGGATAAAGACTGCAGAGGTTTGCAGCAACAACCCAGCTAGTTCCTGTAACGAGAAGTAAGGTAGCGTAAGGTACTGTACGGAGAAGATAGCCTCGTGCTATCTTCTGTATCTAGATGGGCAAGATGCGATTAAAACTTTGAGTAGGAAGGCACATAAGCTTTAGGACAACCTCTCCTGATAGGCTGTTGCTTAGCTTAGAGAGGTCAGAGAGCCCTCCATAATGTTTTCAGAATACTGTTCTGGCCGGTTGCCCTCCGCCTGACTGAACTGGGCGATCGCAAGCCTTTTTTCCAGCAAACTGGCTGCGCTATTCAGAGACAGGCACGAGCGTGTTGTTTTGGGATCTGTTCCCCGAGCGTGGCTGACGGGCGGAGAGGAAAGGAAATGCTCCTGCGTGGCGGTGGGGGGTGAGAGGAGCGGTATGGCAGCTGCTCACAGCACTGGTGTTCCCGTCGCCGGCTGTGGCAGGAGTGGGTAAGGCTGGACGCGTGCAGGCTGCAGCATGCATTTGTGTGTCAGACGGTGCCCTGCACGGGCACGCTTTGGGCTTGTGCGCAAGAGCCACACACAGCTCATCTTTCGCTGAGCACATTTCACCGCTGATCGCCGGCACACAGCCACCCATCTGTCCTTCTTGCCTCTCTTCCCACTGTTCCTTTATTCCCTCCTCCCGCCCCATGTATCTTCTGCGCTGTCTATGAGCCTTCTCTGCTCAGCGCAGCCTCTCCTGTTCTGTGTCAGTCCATTTCTAACCTGCAGCTACTCCGTCTTTTCTCTTCCCTGCTCCCATTAGGATCTGTTTCAGGTACTGTCTCTTTTTTTATACCTCTTTACTCTCCTGTTTCCCTCCCTTTCTCTGCACTCAGCCCATCACTCCTGCATCCTCTTCTGTCTGGTCCGCCATCCCTATCTTTCTGTCTGTCTGTCCTCCTTGCTCACACATTTCTGCCACCAAGTGAAGTTTGGGGTTCTGATCACCTGGCCCTTACTCAGATTAAATTCCCACTCACATACAGCTTGGACCTGGGGCCCAGACACCTCTGTAAAGCCCCAAGGCACTTTCCCAGGTGTGACTGGCAAGCAATGGGCTATGAAGTGCTCCTAGTAAACTGATGATTTTCTTTATTTCCAGCCTGGTGCTGCTGGTCATTCTCAACATGATGCTGTTCTACAAACTCTGGATGTTGGAACATACTACACAGACGCTCACGGTGTGGCAGGGCTTGCGGCTACAGGAAAGGTACGGTCATACCTGCTTTGTCTTTGCGTCTTCTCGCCTGTTACCTGTGGGTGTTGCAGGCTTTCCCAGAACAAGGCCAAAGCCTTGGGCTCTCTTGTAGATCGCTTCCTTTCTGTGCCAAACAGATGAAGCAGGTAGTGAGCTGAAGCTGTGGGGCCATCAGCATTTCAAGATCTGAAAGTGCTGAACAGTTGCATCAGAAGACAGCGAGTTAAGGCACCTTCTGCCCAGCATGCCGTGTAACAGAGGGTGCTCTCCGAATAAATGTTCTGCAGTCTCGGGCCAAGGCATCACCTCCCCCCCTCTGATGGCTAAATTCCCTCTGAATGAAAAGCTGTGTCTCAGAACGAACGCTTTGTCCTCAGAGGAGAATTTGGCCTGTGACACACGATCAGCTGTTAGATGAGTGCTTTGAAAGGTGTGGGTCCAGATATCGGCAAGTTGTTAAGAGTGTGGGAGGACAAGAGAGATCACTAGGAGGACACAGGGCACTCTGTAACAACCTAAGAGTTCCCTGGCAGTACTGGATGGTAAGCAGTGACGTGTGATTGCGGGTTGATGTAGTTTCTGTAGTAATTGGTAGTGTGCAACCTTGTCCAAGGCTTTGTGGACATCTGATTTCCATGTGGTGTCTACTTGGTGTGTGCTGAGATGTGTAGAGCTCTAGGCCGTACGGCAGCAGGCCCGCAGCCTCCAAACAGACAATTTATTGTTGGGATCAGTCTTTATTATATAGACTCCCTCATGTTGTCTAGGGTCAGCGATGGACCTGCCAGTCTGCAGAGCACCTTTTTCACAGGTGGCGTTTGCAGTGGTGACCTGATGTGCCATAGGTGTTTGTTTATGATGATAGCCAGCAATTTTGCACTGTGAATTCCTTGCGGCATCTTTAGGTGAATGCTTTTTTTATGTATGTAAGTGCAGCTAGGTGTCCTGCCCAAACAGTCTCTTCTCTATTTGCAGAGGTTGCTAACATCCCGAGTCCACTTTGCTGCGGCGTTTTTGTCCCCTTACGTCCCCTTTCTGGCTGAACTTTGGTGTGGTGCCAGTTGTTCCCTTGCTAAGCTGGGTTTGACTTTAAGTATCCACAGCCACGTGTTACTGTTGTGACGACTTGTTTGCATGATTTGTCTCATGTTTTGGGCTTTCTCATTTCTCTTCATTAGGGAAGGGAATTACTGTTTTCCCCAGAATAGCCCTGCTCCTTTTTCCACAGGTAGCTACATGAAATCATTTTGCCTGCTTTATCTTCCTCTGGCACTCTTGGTATTTATTTGGACTGCTACAGTTTAG